>Ga0196965_1000319_pt1 | contig 32385 bp, 30 predicted proteins | sample S1_20metaG_FD_148668 | JGI IMG/M metagenome (GOLD analysis project Ga0196965, IMG submission 148668) | Soil microbial communities from Anza Borrego desert, Southern California, United States - S1_20 | ecosystem: Environmental > Terrestrial > Soil > Desert | place: USA: California | collected...
TTTCGCCTCCTTCCCGATGGACGAGGACTGGCTGATCGCCTGCGCGCGCTACGTCGAGCTCAACCCGGTGCGCGCCGGCCTGGTGCGGCGGCCCGAGGATTGGCGCTGGTCGAGCGCCAGCGCCCACCTCGGGCTCGCGCGCGATCCGGTGGGGGAGAGCGACGCGCTGCTCGAACGAATAGCGGACTGGCGGGCGCTGCTCGAGGGCGGCCTCGACGAGCGCTCGCTCCAAGCGATCCGAAGCCGGGAGCGGACCGGCTACGCGCTCGGCGGCGCCGCCTTTCTCGAGGCGCTCAATTCGAGGCTCGGCCGGGCGGTCGGGCCAGCGCCGCGGGGACGCCCATGGCCTCGCGCCATGCGTGGAGAACAGTGACGGGAGAACTGTGACAGTATATATTTACCCGCGGATCGTCGGATCTCTCCTGCGCGCCTTGTCGTAAATGTATACTGTCACTGTTTAGACGGCGGGTCACTCCCTGGCGGCGGCCGCGAGACGGTCGTGGGTGGCGGTGAGGCTGGCGCGCACTTCGTCGAGCGAGAGGCCGCGAGAGGGGTCGGCCGCCATCGCGTCATAGGCGGCGGCGACTTCGGTCCGCAGCCATTGCTCGAGCGTCTGCTCGCGATCGTCAAGCGTGCGCAGGGCCTCGATGACGACGTCGCTTTCGCTGGCATATTGCCCGGACTCGACCCTGGCGCGAAGCTGGTCCGCGAGATCGCCGGGCAGGGTGATGTTGAGCGGGTGCCTGTCCGCCATCGGGCGTCTCCTCCGGGTTTGAAATAAGGCCGAGGTGGGGGAGGCGCAACGCCGGCGCGGGGCGTATGCGGAAATAGCGTTTTAGTGCGTTCAGCGGGATGCTGCGCCTTTGCGGCTTGGCGTCTTTGCGTGCACGACCTCTTTGTTTCTCGCGCGAAGCCTCGATTTCATCTTCCTGGAATAAAGCAAAATGTTACCCGGACACGCGGCCGCTCTCCCAGCGGTCAGGAGCCGGGAGCCGCGACGTCCCCCCAGGGCTGTGCTCCCGGCTCCGTCCGCTCGGCGCCCGAACCTGTGGCGCGCCTCTTTGTTGTTGAAAACATTACGCTTTGCATGGGCCGGCGAAGAGGGTTAAGGCCCGTCCAGCCACCGAAGATTCAGTTCCTTCGGCAGCGGGGGCCGGGGGCCCGGTTTACGCGACCCCCGGCCCTTTCGCGCCTTCCCCGAGCTGCTTTGCCCGGAGAGGTTCGCCCGCTCGCGATCGGCCTGCGGGTCGTGCGACCCGGTTTTATCGGCAGGCACGGCACGAAGGTAAAAGAGGGCGCGCAGCGCCTTTGAGTCGGTCCGGCGCTCATGATGAAGTGGGAGAGGCCGCTGGCGCGGCTTTTCGGTGGACGGATTCGGCGCCAGGGCCTGTGCGGCGCGGGCGGCGGCAGGTGAATGGCGACTGTCAGGGCCGTTCAGCCGTTCATAATCGCCTTTCGTCCATAGGGTTCACGCTCTCCACGGCCGGCGCGGCGTTGACGATGTATGTCATGCGCCAGCCCCGACGGGCCCCTCCAGTTGCGTAACGGGGGCGGGGCCGGCATCCCGACGGGGTGCCGGCCCCGACTCCCCTCCCGGCCGGGATCCGGAAGCCTTACGGCCGGCGGTCGTGCAGCGGATCGACCCGGACGTGGTCGTTCCGCTTCCTGAGGCCGAGCAGGCCGGCGAGGCCGAGCAGCCCGAGCAGACCCCATTTGCCGCCGTCGCCGCCGTCGCGGTCGCGGTCGCCGTCGTCGACGAGGTTGGCGGCGGCGCCGTCGACACCGTCGGCGCCGTCGCGGCCCTCGCGCCCGTCGCCGCCCTCGCGCTCGGCGGCGGCGGCGTCGTTGGCGAGCGCACCGGCCTGCGCCTGAACGTCATTGGCCTGCTCGGCGAGCTCGTTCGCCTTCTCGGCGAGGTCTTCCTGCGCCCAGGCCGGAGCGGAGAGGGAAAGGATGGCGGCGGACGCCAGCGCGGTCCGGATCGACGGTTTCAGCATGAATTTCCTCCTGTTGCGCCCGGCGATACGCCCCGGGCGGCTACTCAACGGGCGAGGCGGAAGGACTGTTCCGGAAGCGTAAGGAGGCAAATGTCGGCCAGGCCGGCTGGGGAGGGGACGCTGAAAGGGCCTGGGATGACGGACGGGCCATTGACGCCGCCGCGCACTTGTCCGACAAATCGCCGCCGCGAAGGGGAAAGCATTGCCCAGTCTGGAGCTTAGCAACGTCCGCAAGGCCTATGGCGAGACGCTCGTTCTGGACGACGTTTCGCTGACCCTGGGGGAGAAGGAGTTCGTCGCCTTCCTCGGGCCGTCGGGGTCGGGCAAGTCGACCTTGCTGAGGATCATCGCCGGGCTTGAGACCGCCGACGCCGGCGAGGTCTGGCTGGACGGCGAGCGGATCGACCAGCGGGCGCCGGGCAATCGCGGCGTGGCGATGGTGTTCCAGCATTATGCGCTCTACCCGCATATGACGGTGCGCGAGAACATGGCGTTCGGACTCAAGAACGCGAAGGTCCCGAAAGAGGAAATCGAGGCCCGGGTGGCGGAAGCGGCCCGGGTGCTGGAGATAGAGAGCCAGCTCGACAAGAAGCCGGGGCAGATGTCGGGCGGGCAGAGGCAGCGCGTCGCGATCGGCCGGGCGATCGTCAAGAACCCCAAATTGTTCCTTCTCGACGAGCCCTTGTCCAACCTCGACGCGGCGCTGAGGATGCGCACCCGGGTGGAGCTGGCGCAGCTGAGGCAGCGGGTCGACGCGGCCTTCATCATGGTCACCCACGACCAGGCCGAGGCGATGACTCTCGCCGACCGGATCGTGGTGATGAACGACCGGCGGATCCAGCAGGTCGGAGCGCCGATGGAGATCTACGCCCGGCCCGCCAACGCCTTCGTCGCCCGGTTCGTCGGCTCGCCGGCCATGACCCTCGCTCCGGCGACCCTGGTTGCGGGGGAAGGGGAGTTCGCCCGGGTGAGGCTCGGCGACGGGTCGGAAGTGGAGACACGGGTCAGGCACTCGCGGCTGCCGTCGGACGGGCCGCTGCAGATCGGCCTCAGGCCCGAAAGCGTCCGCGTCGCGGGCGGAGGCGCGAGCGCGACGGCGGCCAAGGTCGAGCTGGTCGAGCGGCTCGGCGAGCGAACCCTGATCTACGCGCGGCTCGCCGACGGGCAGGCGATCACCGCCGAGGACGAGGGGCTGAGCCGGGTCAGGATCGGAGAGACGGTGGGCCTCAGGATCGAGGGCGGCTCGGCGCATATCTTCGGGCCGGACGGCACCGGCCATCATGCCGAGGCTGCGGGCGAATGAGGGAAGCCTGTCCGTCATTCCCGCCGCCTCCCCTCCCTGGAAGGGAGGGGCTGGGGGTGGGTAGGCGAGCGCAGCGAGACTTTTACGGCCGCGGAGTTTCGGCCGCCTTCGGCGGACCCACCCCCGGCCCCTCCCTTCCAGGGAGGGGAGGCCGTGGGAATGGGGGGGAGGCGGCATGAAGTCGGTCGCGGGGCGCAGGGACTGGAGCGGGATGCTCTTCGTCCTGCCGTTTCTGGCGGCCTATGTCGTCATCCTCATCTACCCGCTGCTGCGGGGGATGGCGCTCAGCGTGCAGCGGGTCGATCTGTTCGGCGGCGGGACCTTCGTCGGCCTCGACAATTATGCGCGGCTGTTCGCCGACGACACTTTCGTTCGCTCGATCCTCAACACCTTCGCTCTGGCGCTGATGATCGTTCCGCTGCTGACGGTGATCGCTCTGGCGCTGGCCCTCGCCCTCAACCGGGCGACCCGCGGCGCCGCCATTTTCCGGGGCGTGTTCTTCTCCTCCTCGGTCCTGTCGGTGACCATCGTCACACTGATCTGGCGCTTCGTCCTCGCCCCGGACGCGGGCCTGCTGGGCGAGACGGCCCAGGCCCTGGGCACCGAGCCGATCCCGTTCCTCAGCCATCCGACCTGGTCGCTCTGGGCGCTGGCGATCGCCACCATCTGGTGGTCGATCGGCCTGCCGATGATGCTGTTCCTGGCCGGACTCCAGCAGATTCCCGGCGATGTCTACGAAGCGGCCGCGCTCGACCGGGCCAGCCGCTGGACAACGCTCCGGCGGGTCACCCTGCCGGCGCTGAAGCGGACCGTCGTCCTCGTCGTGATGCTCCAGACCGCGGCGCAGCTGCAGATTTTCGGCCAGGCGCAGCTGCTGACCGGCGGCGGCCCGGGCGGGGCGACGAGGACGATGGTGCTGTTCATGTTCGAGGCCGCCTTCGGGCGGTGGGAGCTGGGCTATGCGACGGCCGCGGCGGAGATATTGTTCGGGCTCATCGTCCTGATCACGCTCACCCAATATGTGACGACCATGCGCGGATCGGAGGGCGAGCGTGGCCGCTGAAGCGGATCGCGGCCGCTGGTCGCCGCTGACCCTGCTCGCGATCCTGCTCGCGGCCTTCGTGATGCTCGCGCCGCTGATCTGGACCCTGCTGCTGTCCCTCAAGGCCAACGAGGCGCTGATCGGCAATAGCGGCGCGGCGCTGTCGCCGCCCTGGACGCTCGAGAATTACCGCTCGATCCTGCAGGGGAACCAGGTGTTCCGCTGGCTGATCAACAGCCTCATCGTCTCGGGCGGGACGACGCTCGGGGTGCTCGTCCTGTGCAGCCTCGCCGGCTACGGCTTCTCCCGGCTCGACTTCCCGTTCCGGCGGACGCTGTTCATCTTCGTCCTTCTCGGACTCGCCATTCCGGAGCAGGCGGTGATCCTGCCGCAGCACCAGCTGTTCGCGGAGCTGAGGCTTCACAATTCCTATCCCGGCCTGATCCTGCCGGGGCTGGCGGGGCCGTTCGGGGTCTTCTTCATGACCCAGTATATGCGGGCGATCCCGAGGGATCTGGACGAGGCGGCGATGCTCGACGGAGCCTCGCGCCTGAAGCTGTTCTGGAAGGTGCTGCTTCCGCTCACCCTTCCGGCTCAGGCCACCCTGGGCGTGTTCACCTTCCTCGGCACCTGGAACGCCTATTGGTGGCCGCTCATCTCGGCGACCCGGAGCGACATGTACACGCTGACCGTCGGCCTCGCCGCGGCTCAGATGAACTATGCGCAGACGTCGGGCCTCGGCTTCCTGATGGCGCAGGCGGTGTTCGCGTCGATCCCGATCTTCATCGTCTACATATTGTTCCAGAAGCAGATCGTTCGGGCGATGGCCGGGACGGCGGTGAGGTGAGGCGCTTCCTGTTGCCTTGGGCGGCGCTTCTCGCCGCGGGCTGCGGCGAGGTCGCCGGCAAGGACGACCGCGCGCAAATCTACCTGCAGCGCTTCTTCGGCGAGTGCGGCGCCCAATATGGCGGCGCGACGGACGTGTCGAAGGTCGAGGGCGAGTGCGGGATCGTCACGGCGATGATCAACAAGTTCAACGCCAACAATCCCGACGTCCATGTCAGCAGCAACGTCGTCGCCTGGCCCGGCTACCCGCAGCTTTCGGCGCAGATGGCGGCGAGGGACCCGCCCGATCTCGTGACCATGCACACCGGCATGATCTCGGACTATGCCGCCGAGGGGCTGCTCGAGCCGGTCGAGCCCTATCTGGCCGAGGCCGGGATCGGGCCGTCGGCGCTCACCGCGGCGAGCCGCGGCGCGGTGACGATCGGCGATCGCCTCTACGGCCTTCCTTTCGACACCCATGGCGGCCTCTTCCACATCAACACCAGGCTGTTCGCCGAGGCGGGGCTGATGAAGGACGGCGAGCCGGTCCTGCCCACCTCGCCGGAGCAGATGATGGCGCATGCGCGCCAGTTCACGGCGAGGACGGGCAAGCCCTATCTGATCCAGAGCCTGGTCGGCGACAATGCCTATGCCGCGCGCAACCTCTACACCTATTTGCTGGCCCAGGACGCGGTGCTGTTCCCCGGGCCCAGGAGGATCCGGCTCCAGACCCCGGAGGCCGAGCGGATCGTCGACTTCTTCCGGGCGATCACCGCTTCGGGCACGAGCACGCGCAACCAGGACACTCCGGCGGCCATCGCCAGCTTCATGTCCGGCGAAGGCGGAATCTACCCGACCGGCACCTGGATGATCGGCCAGTTCGAGGCGGAGGCGAACACGCCCGGCCGGCCGCTCTTCCGGAGCTACACCGTCTATCCCTATCCGAGGCTCTGGGGCGCGCAGGTGAGCTATGTCAGCGGCCATGCCTGGGTCGTTCCGAGGCGCGAGCGGACGGCCGAGCAGCGCCGGGCGATCGGCCGCTTCTTCCGCTTCATCGCCGAGCATAATTTCGACTGGGCGCGAACCGGCCACCTTCCCGCCTTCAGGGCGGTGGTCGAAAGCCCGGCCTTCAAGGCGCTCCCGCACCGCTCCAACATCGCGCCCGTCGCGAGCACGGGCCGTCCGCTGCCCGGCGGAGTCCAGCGCCAGAACGCGATCGAGGGGCTGGTCGGCGAGGAGGTCGCGGCCGCCTTCAACGGCCAGAAGCCGACGCGGCAGGCGCTGGCTGACGCCGAGCGGCGGGTGAACGAGTTGCTGGCGGGGCTGGATTGAAGGCAGTTCGGCGACTGACGCTGTTGTTTCACCCAAAGCACCAAAGGACCAAAGGAGCCGCGACGCGAAGAGGCCGTGCTTGGTCGGATTGGTCCCAATTGAGCGACGAAGTCGCTCCAATCTCCCTCGCCGAGCAGGGGATTCCAAGATCCCGTCGGTGCCGCTCCGGCCTCTTTGGTGCTTTGGGTGAAATCAGGACGTCGACGGAGCGATATAGTCGCTCCGGTTGTTGATTATCCGCTTGAGGCCGTTGCGGAACATGTCGGCGCCGAAGTTCATGAGCAGCCCCAGAGGCTGGTCCATCAATCGAAGATAGGTGAGCACCTGCTTCGAATGGACGGGTGCCAGGCGCTCCACCGACTTCACTTCGACGATCAGTCTCCCCTCGACTAGAAGATCTGCTCGGAAAGCATCCCGGATGACGACGCCGCGGTAAGTGACAGGTACCGGCTTCTGGACTTCGACGCGGAGCCCCCGCTCCTCCAGAAGCGCTGCGAGAAAAGCTTCATAGGCCGTTTCGAGCAAGCCTGGTCCGATATCGTCGTGAAGCTGGAAGCCGCAATCAATTGCGGCCTTGGCCACCCCTTCGATGTTCCGCTGCATGAGCTTCTTTACTCAGAAGGCGAAATTTCCACCAATGGAATCATCGAAATGGATCAATAATCAGGATGAGCGGCCGATCCTCCGCTCCACCGCCTCGATCGCGGCCTGGATGGCCTCCTCCACGCCCATCCCGCTGGTGTCGAGGAGCAGCGCGTCCTCCGCCTTGACCAGGGGCGCCGCCGCCCGGCCCGTATCGCGTTCGTCGCGGGCCTGGATGTCGAGGAGGACGTCCTCGTAATGGACGCCCAGGCCCATCCGGGTCAGCTCCTCGAAGCGGCGGCGGGCGCGGACTTCGGGGCTGGCGGTGACGAACAGCTTGGCGTCGGCGTGGGGGGCGATGACGGTGCCGATGTCGCGGCCGTCGAGGACGGCGCCGCCTTCCTGGGCGGCGAAGTCGCGCTGCCGCTCGGCCAGAGCGGCGCGGACCAGCGGATAGGCCGAGATCCGCGAGGCGACTCCGCCGGCGGCCTCGCTCTTGAGGTCGGGATCGTCGAAGTCGGTCTGCGAGAAATCGCAGGCGCGGGCGGCGGCGAACTCGCTGTCGGGATCGCCGCCGAAGCGCAGCAGGTTGAGCGCGACCGCCCGGTAGAGCAGGCCGGTGTCCATGTGCGGCAGCCGGTAATGGCGGGCGAGCGCCTTGGCGATCGTTCCCTTGCCGCTGGCGGCGGGGCCGTCGACGGCGATGATCATCGGGCGAGTTCCCGGAGAAGGGCGGCGAAGCCGGGGAAGCTGGTGTCGGCGCAGGACATGCCGGCGACCGTTACCGGCTGACTCGCGTGGAGGCCAGCCACGGCGAAGCTCATCGCGACGCGGTGGTCGAGGCGCGGGTCGATCGCCGCGCCGCCGGGCAGGGGCTCGCCGCCGGTGCCGGCGAGGGCGAGCCCGTCGCCCTCCTCGCCGACCCGGGCGCCGATCGCCCGCAGGCCCCGCGCCATGGCGGCGAGCCGGTCCGATTCCTTGAAGCGGAGCTCGCCCAGGCCTCGGGTGCGGGTCCTCCCTTGAGCGAAGGCGGCGGCGATGAAGAAGATCGGGAATTCGTCGATCATCCGCGGCGCGATCGCCGGCGGCACGTCGATCCCGCGCAGCGGCGAATGGCGAACGAGGAGGTCGGCGACGGGCTCTCCGCCGGACTCGCGCGGGTTCGAGACGGCGAGCTCGCCCCCCATTTCCCGGAGCAGGTCGAACAGGCCGGTGCGGGTCGGGTTCATGCCGACCCCCTCGAGTCTAAGCTCGGAGCCGGGGACGAGCAGGGCCGCGACGGCCAGGAAGGCGGCGGCGGACGTGTCTCTCGCGATGGCCAGCGCCCGCGGCCGAAGCTCCGGCTCGCCGCGAATCGCGATCTCGCCGCCGTCGGCCGATATGTCGGCCCCGAACAGCTTCAGCATCCGCTCGCTATGGTCGCGGGTCGGCACCGGCTCGACGATCCGGGTGAGGCCGGGAATGTTGAGGGCGGCGAGGAGCAGGGCCGATTTCACCTGCGCCGACGGCAGCTCCATCCGGTGCGCCGAAGCCACCGCCGGGCACAGCCCCCGAACCGTCAGCGGAAGCCGGCCGCCGGGCGCCAGGCCGAGCTCGGCGCCGATCCTCCGAAGCGGCTCCGCCACACGTGACATCGGCCGCCGCGAAAGCGAGGAATCGCCGGTGAAGGCGGCGGCGATCGGATGCGAGGCGACGAGGCCCGCCAGCAGCCGGGCCGAGGTCCCGCTATTGCCCAGCTCGAGCGCGCCCTCCGGCTGGAGCAGGGCGCCGGCGCCGACTCCGTCGACGGTCCAGGCGTTGCCGTCCGGCTCGATCCGGACCCCCATCGCCCTCAGCGCCCGGGCGGTGGCGCCGACGTCATGGCCTTCGGACAATCCGTCGATCCGGCTTCGGCCGCGCGCCATGGCGGCGCAGATCAGGGCCCGGTGCGAGATCGACTTGTCGCCGGGAAGGCGGGCGGTGCCGCGCAGGGCGCCCGAGGCTCCAAACACCGCCGGCCGGGCCTCCTCGCGCTCCATCGGCTTGGCTTTTGACAGCGGCTTGTCTCTGTGGCAAGCGCGCGGCATCCGGTCGGAAGCGGCCGTCATTCCTTCTTTAAGTGGAGTTTTTTCACCGATGGTGAAGCCTGAATGGGGCACGAAGCGCACTTGTCCCAAGTGCGCCACCCGCTTTTACGATCTCGGCAAGGAAGATCCGGTGACCTGCATCGCCTGCGGAGTCTCCTGGGATCCCGAGCCGGTGCTCAAGTCCAAGCAGCCTCTGCCGTTCGACGCCCCCAAGAAGGAGGTGGTCGTCGACGAGAAGGAGGATGCCGATCTGGCCGCCGAGGATCTGGTCATCGACGAGGATGCCGAGGAGAATCCGGACGACGAGGTCGATCTGGGCGGCGACGACGATATCGGAGTGCCCGGAGCCGGGGACGACGACGAGGAGGTATAATTGCGTCGCCCCAGCGAAGGCTGGGGCCCCGGCGGGTGAAGGGCTCGGTGCTTGTCACCCCCGGGACCCCGGCCAGCGCCGGGGTGACGATCAGAGCTTGCAGTGAGACGGCGCCTTGCCTAAATCCGGCGCCGCAGCCGCCCTCCCAGGGGCCGGCGGAAAAGGTTCGGGGCCGTAGCTCAGCTGGGAGAGCGCTGCAATGGCATTGCAGAGGTCAGGGGTTCGATCCCCCTCGGCTCCACCATTTCAAGCATAAATTCGAGGAAATTGCGGGGCTTAGCCCCTTCGCCTCGCCCCACATTTTGCTCCTCTTCGACGGCCTGGATCCGAGCCGCGCGATGCCGGCGAGGGCACCGTGGGAACGGCATTGGCGGGTCCACGGTTGCTGAGCTGCTGGTGCCGCCAAGCCGCGTGGGCGGCCGCGGAGTGTCAGTCAGCCGTGCAGCTCGCACGATATTCCGTGCGATACTCGACCTGAACGGGATAACGATCGTCTTCTTCAGCGATATAGGTGGCGCTTGCTGTCAGGCTATGCCGGCCGGGGCTGTAGAGCATCCAGCCCCTGCTGAGCGTTATTCGGTAATCGCCATCTGCCGTTCGGGTAAATGGATGGCGGCGCGTGTATCCTCCGGAGCAGGCCGCATCAAGGATGAGCGCTGCCACTGAGTTGGGCGCCACGGCCGACCAGTCCTGGACGAGAGTGGCCGGCATCCGCGCCCTTCCGCCCCGCCCTCAGGGACTCGGGTTCGCGCAACGCTGCGCCGTCAGCGCGCTCGCCACGCATCCCGCCAGCGCGTTGTCGACGAAGTCGTTGAGCAGGACGAGAAGCTGGTCGTTCGAAAGCGCGCCCACATTGGCGAGCAGCCATGGATAGGTGTTCCAGTCCATGATCGGCTTGGTCGACATCAGCGGCTCGTAGGCATTGCTCATCGAGTCGGCCAAAGCGATCACGTTGTTGACGACGTTCTGGCCCGTCGCCGTCGCCTGCAGCTGCAATACGGTATAGTCGTTCCCCTGCTGACCGGACTTCGTCATGGCCTTCAAGGCGGCTATGATGACCTGCGGGTCGGTCGTCTCATAAGCATCGGTGTAGGAATCGTATTTGTTCGCCGGGTACCAGCCGACCGAAGGCTGGTTCAGGAAGAACAATCGCTTGTTGGCCTGGATGAGCGCAGCATAGCTGGTCTGGAGATCCGCGGCGGCGCCGATCTGTATCGATGTCGAGCCGGTCGATTGCTGCGCGGCAGCGAACTTGGACCGCAGCGTGTCCGCCGTCGGGTCCATCGTCTGATGATCGTAGAAGCCTGCCGTCCCCAGGCTGACGACGACGATCTCGGAGGGATTTTGCATAAGCCACGACAGGACATCCTGGAAAAAGGCGTCGAGCGACTGCCCGGGAATGACATTGTGAATGTGGTAGATGTCGGACAGGATCGTCCGGATCGGGGCAGGAGCATAGCCCGGCCTGAAGTCGAAATAGCGGCACCCCAGATCGAGCATCTTGGCGATGTCGTCCTTCTGAGTGACCGCTTCGCCGACGATAACGCCTTTCAGCTGGGCCGCACCTAGGCCGGCGACGATGGAGGCGCCCGGAATCCACCACAAAAAGGCTGCGACCAGCGCGGCAATGCCCGCCGCGGAGCCGCACAGGATGTTCACGGCGCTCAGGTCGAACGTGCCGACATCGTGCGCGCCGGGAAGAACGAAGCTCGCGAACGGTGCGTCGTTCACCGACGGGTTCGTGGCGGCGAGCGCCCCCATCCAACGGCTTTGCGAAGGGGTCAGGTAGGCATAGATCTGGTCCTGGTTGGTCAGGCCGGTGCCGCTTCCGGTGCCTGCGTCGAACATGCCGTAGGAGAAAGCGAAATCATTGCCCGTCACCGAGGGGGTGTTGATCATGGTGTCGAGCGGTCCGCTCGTGTTCCCGGTGAGGGCATTTATGCTCTCGGTGAAGGATAGGGGGGGCTGGGTCGTCGTCGCGAACGTGAATGTTCCTGAAGGTGGAACATAGGGAAACTTCAAGATGATCTGGCAATTGCCCTTCGTGATCATCGGCGACGCACCGACGGAGAAAGGAGAAAGCGCCCAGCTTCCGTTGGTATTTGTCGCCTGGACATTAAGACCGGAAGTGGACGAATTGATGAAGTAGTAGTCGACGCCTTTGCTGGTCATGGATCTTTCCGATGCTTGGAGTGCCTGAAATCGCCGGACTACATAAGAAGCCGCCTGACAGGCCTGCCGCCATTGCCAATAAGAAGCACACGGCCGAATTCTTCTACAAAGCCGACGCGATCTTAGGTGAGCACGTGATGCAGTCAATCACATGACAGAACCATAATGGTCCGTTTTGGCTAAATCCCGTTCAACCGTGTTCATGGATTCCGGCCTTCGCCGGAATGACGTGGTGGCGCGACTGTGACGAGTGAGGGCTTCCACCTTCCCGTCGAAGGGCGACCTTTACCTCCTGGCCCGGGTTCCCTGCGCGGCGATCTCCGCCGCCCGCCGAAGCACCGGATCCGACGGGTCCTGCACCGGAGGCGTCTCGATGGGAATGTCGGGGACCACGCCCCGGCGGATTCGGCTTCCGCTTGGGCGCACGATCAGCGCCTTGGGATAGCCCACCGCGATCCCGGTGTTCGGAAGCTCGAACGTCTCCATGGCTCCGAGCGTAGTCGCGAGGTCGGACGTCTCCTCGCCGAGAATGGTCCCGAAGCGGTAATCCTGGACGAGCGCCGCGGTTGTCGCGGCATTGGAATAGCTGTGCCGGTCGACCAGAAGATAGACGGCGCCCCGGAAACGGGGGGCGGGGCGCGGGCGTCCCTCGTCGACCGGAAACGGGACGACCGAGCCGGACGCGGACCGGGCGTAGAGCGCCGCCATCCGGGCGCTGACGGAATCGGCGGGGTCGACGGACGTCTTCAGCCGGGCGGCGTTGGACGCGACGGTTTCGGGACTTACCCGGATCCGGAAATCCGAAGCGAAGCGAAACGGACGTGTGGCGAACCAGGCGATCAGTGGGTCGCTGAAGCTGTTGTCGCCGCCTGAATTCTCGCGCAGGTCGATGATCAGGGCGCGGGCACCGGCGCGGACGAAGCCGGTCATCGCCTCGTCGACAAACCGGCGATAGGCGCGATTGTCGTACATGTCGGCCGCCCCGGGGACGTTGTTGTAAAAGGGGCCCGGACGCAGATAGGCGATCCCGCCCGGCAGCATCCTGGCCTCGCGCGTTTCGGAGTCCAGCCGGAGGAGCCCCGCGGGCCGCGCCGCCTCCATTTCCGGGGCGGTTCGCGCCGGCACGACCGAATCGCGGACCGCGCCGCCCTGGCGATACCGCACGGCGAAAGCCGGTCTCGAGCCGACCTCCAGCCACAACAGACGGGAGAAATAGAATTCGAGCAGGCTGCCGGTCATATAGTCGGTGTCCGCCGACACATATCGCGCGGCCCTGTCGTACCAGGCGCCGATCGCCTCGCCGTCGAGGGTCAATATTTCGGCGCCTTCCTCCGGGGCGGGGCTTCCGCTGCGATTTTCCAGGACGAAGGCCCGGCGTCCCCGGAACCGAAGCCGCAGCGGGAAGAGGCGGCCGCCCGAATCGCGATAGCTTCGATACTCGTCGTGGAGCGCGTCGACGCGGGCATGGGCGATGCGGCCGAAGGCGGTGAACCGCTGGAACCGGCGAACGGCCGCGGCGGTGCTTTCCGGAGCGTCGATCTCGGCCGTCATCTGATCGAAGAGACGGTCATATTCGTCGCGCGACACATTTTCATAGAGGTTGAAATGCGCGCGCCGGAGGCCTTCGTAGAGTGCCTTGAGGTCGGCCCTGATCGCTTCGGGACCGTGGAGGCCGTGAGCGGGGACGGCGGCGGGCGCCGGCGTATCCGCGGCCGCGCAGGGAACGTGGCCGAGCCCGGCCAGGAGCGAGATGAGGAGGATGAGCCGCGCCTGTTTCATGCCGCTTCCCTTGCCGGGCGTTGCCGCAACGCCTGCCGATACGGAGAGTAGACCTTGCTCTAGCTCCGTCCCGGGCGCCGTGTAATGTCGCGGACCTCCCGTTTTCCTGACCATTTTCTCCCGGAGGCGGCATGAAGGATTGTGGCAGCGACGATAGGCTGAGGCTCGGCCCGTGGACGGCGGACCGGATGACCGGACGCCTAGAGGGTCCCGGAGCGACCCGGCCGGTGGAACCCAAGGTCATGGACCTCCTGTTCCTCCTGGCCGCGGAGCCGGGCAAAGTAGTGGGACGCGAAGCCCTTCACTCGGCCTTGTGGCCGGGAGTGACCGTCGGCGACGATTCGCTGGCTCGGTGCGTGTTCAAGCTGCGGACGGCTCTTCGCGACGGGCCGGATCGGTCCTTCGCCGTCGAGACCATACCCAAGAGAGGCTACCGGCTGGTCGAAACGGCGGCGGGCCGCGGCGAGGCCGCGGGCCGGCCGAGGCCGTTGCGCTGGCGAGTCCGCGCGGTTGCCGCGGCCGTGCTGCTCGCGGCGGCCGGCCTTGGCGCCTCGCTCTCGGCGCCGGGCCGGGCCGATGGGCGCCAGCAGACGATCGAGCGGGCGCGCGACGCCTATTTTCAATACAGCCTCGAAGAGAATGAGGCCGCCGCCGAGCTGTTCGAGCGGGTCCTCGCCGAAAATCCGCACGACGCGCAGGCGCTCGCGGGGCTGTCGAGCGTCGTAGTCCAGCGCCTGCTGCGCTGGCCCGGGGGCAGGGAGCTGAAGGTGACCGGCAGCCGGCTCCAGGCCGCCTTGCGGTCGGGCCGGCTCGGCGGACGGTCGGAGAAGGCTCAGCTCGGATGGGCGCTCGTGCTCGCGCAAAGGGCCGTGAGCTCCGATCCGGGAGATCCGGAAGTCCAGCGCTCCTACGGCCTGGCGCTCGCCGCGCTGAACCGGCGGGCCGAGGCGGCGGCGGCCTATGACCGGGCGATGGCCGCGGACCCGCGCGCCTGGGGCGCGATGATCAACCGGGCTGACCTGTTCGATCTCGAGGGGCGCCCCGAGGCGGCGGTCGAGGTGCTCGAACGCGCCTATGACAGCATGGACGGCGCCTATCGCGACCAGCCCGCGCGGGTCCGGCCCTGGCTCGCGGCGGTGGGCACGGACGTCGCCCGCCGCCACCTCGCCCTCGGCGACCGCGGCTCCGCCCTGCGCTGGTACCGCCGGACTCTTCATGACAATCCCCAGGCGGCGGAGGCTCGCCGGGCGCTTCGGGATCTGACCCCGCGGGGCCGGGCAGGGCTCGAGGCGGCGCCGTCATCCGGGACCTGATCGCGACCGAGGGCCAATCCGGGCACCTTCGCCGGAATGACGGGTCAGGCCGCCACCGTCACCAGGTGGCAGCCGTCGTCCTTTTCCTCGAAGGCGATGCTGACGTCGAGGAACCTGGCGATCACCTCCGCGCCGGTCCGGCTGTGCCGGGAGGGCTTCACGGTGGTGAAGCTGCCGCCGCCGGCCAGGGCCATGGGGAGGAGGAGCTGGTCGGCGAGGTAGGGGCCGGCGACCGCGTTCGATTCGAGATAGCCGGCCATCCGCCTGGCGGCTTTCTCGCCGACGGTCTGGGCGGGAACTCCGAGCTGGCCGAAGCCGCTGACGAGCTCGGTGGCGTGCTCGAAGGCCGCTTCCAGCATGAGGATGTTGCCGGGACCCTGGCGCTCGGGGAGCTGCTCGATCCGGAGCGATTTCTCCGGCCAGCCGAGAACCTTCCCGACCGAGTCGAGCTCGCGGACGGCGATCTCGCCGGGGAGGGCGGCGACGACGGCGCGGGCGAGGACGGAGCGCAGCTCCCCGCGTTCGAGGAGGTCGAGGCGGGCCAGCCTGGCGCAGGGCTCGATCTCGACCTCGATGCGGCCGCCGCCGGCCGGGTAGAAGCCGGGGCGGACCAGCCTCGCCGAGACCCGGGGGCCCATCCGGTTGAGCACCGGAAGGAATACGCGCTCGAGGAAGTCGAAGGGCGGCGCATGGATATTGTGGGTGCCGCCCTCCAGGACGAGCGACGACGGCCCGCCGGCGAGGACGAGCGGCGGCAGGATCGTCTGGAGGACGAGGCTGGTGCTTCCCGCCGTGCCGACGGCGAAGCGGTGCTCGCCGGGCGTCAACTTGCCGGGGACGAAGGTCAGCTCCGAGGCGCCGACCGCCAGCTCCTCGCATTCGGCGCCGCCGATCGCGCAGGCGGCTTCGACCGCGGTGACATGCTGGCGCATCACCCCGGGACGAGAGCGGTTGGCGCGGATCTTCTCGATCCGGAAGGGCTTGCCGGTGACGAGCGAGAGGGAGAGCGAGGTGCGGAGCACCTGCCCTCCGCCTTCGCCTTCGGAGCCGTCGATGAGGATCATTGTCTGTCTTTCAATCGGGGAGGTGCTTCGATACGGCATTTCGACTTCGCTCAATGCCTACTCAGCATGAGCGGAAAATCGCTAACCGCTCATCCTGAGTAGCGGCTGAGCCTGGCGAAGCCGCGTATCGAAGGACAGGCTCAGCGCGAACGGGTGCTCCAATCAGGGCGAATTGTCTGGGGGGCGCAGATGGGTGCGCGAAAGGGATCACCCCTTCACGCACACCACCTGCTTCAGGGTGTGGACGATCTCGACCAGGTCGGACTGCGCGGCCATCACCTTCTCGATCGGCTTGTAGGCCGCCGGAGTCTCGTCGATCACTCCGGCGTCCTTGCGGCACTCCACGCCCTCGGTCGCCAGGATATGGTCGTCGAGCGTGAACTGCTTCTTGGCCTCGGTGCGGGACATGAGGCGCCCCGCGCCGTGGCTGCAGCTGTCGAACGATTCGGCATTGCCGCGGCCCCGGACGATGAACGATTTCGCGCCCATCGAGCCGGGGATGATCCCCATCACGCCCTTGGCCGCGCGCACCGCCCCCTTGCGGGTGACGAGCACGTTCTCTCCGAAGTGATTCTCCTTCTGGACGTAGTTGTGGTGGCAGTTGATCGCCTCCAGCTCCGCCTCGAAGGGCCTGGCGATCACCGAGCGAACCGCGCGGATCACGTTGGTCATCATCATCCGGCGGTTCAGGGCCGCGAAGTCCTGGGCCCAGCCGACCGCCTCGACATAATCGTCGAAATGGTCGGTCCCTTCCGAGAAGTAAGCGAGATTCTCGTCCGGCAGGTTGATGAACCACTTGCGCATGTCCTGCTTCGCCAGCTCGATGAAGAAGCTGCCGATCGCGTTGCCGACCCCGCGCGAGCCCGAATGGAGCATCACCCACACCCGGTCCTCCTCGTCGAGGCAGAGCTCGATGAAATGGTTGCCGGTGCCCAGAGTGCCCAGGTGCACGAGGTTGTTCGTGTTCTTGAGCCTGGGATATTTGTCGGTGATGCGCCTGAACCGTTCGGCGAGCGTGGCCCAGGCGGAGACGATCTCGGGCGGCGGGTCGCCCCAGCTGCCCTTGTCGCGCTTGCCGCGGCCGACGTCGCGGCCGTGCGGAACCGCCTGCTCGATCGCGCTCCTGATCCCCTCGAGAGTGTCGGGGAGATCCGACGCGTGGAGCGAGGTGCGAGCGGCCATCATTCCGCAGCCGATGTCGACGCCCACGGCCGCGGGAATGACCGCGCCCCTGGTCGGGATCACCGAGCCCACCGTCGCCCCGATCCCGACATGGACGTCGGGCATCACCGCGACATGCTTGAAGATGAACGGCATCCGCGCCGCGCGCGAGAGCTGCTCGCGCGCCTTGGGATCGACCGCCACGCCCCTGGTCCACATCTTGACCGGCGCTCCGCCCTCGACGGGCATGTACTCGAAACTCTGCTCGGCCATCGGGCCCTCCTGATCTTTGCTATGTCTAGTACGTTAGTGGCCGGCGACAAGGATGGCGTGAGAGAGCGGGTTCGAACCGCGCCCCTCCGGGGAGGGGTATCACCAATGTACTCCCACAAGCATTCGCCGGCTTTCCGCCTCGGCTGCGGGACAAGGATACGGCCGGAACATCGTGACAGGATGTAGTTTCGGCCTGCATTCCCGCAGCTTCGGCCTTCGCCGGGATGACGGCTGTGCGGCGACGAGGTTTTGGAAAGACGTTCCTGCTCTATCCAGCTGAGCTACGGACCCACGTGTCGGGCCCGGCGGGATTCGAACCCGCGACCTGGCGCGTTGAAGGCGATGTAGTCCTTCCGGCATTCGCCGCGATCCCCGCCCGTTCGCCCGAGCCTGCAAGCTCGGCCCGAACGGGCGGGGCATTCTTTTCTCATACCTCCGTTTCGTTCACTTCGGCGACCCAGTCGCGCTCCCCGTCGCCCGAGGCGAAGCGGGAGAGCGTCTCGAACACCGCGTCGGAGAAGCCCCCGACGTTGAGAATATCCCCGCGCTCCGGCGCCTGCGTGGTTCCGTAGGGCTGGAGATCGATGCAGACGAGCTTCGCCGCCGGGCACCTGGTCTTCAGCTTCTCCCACTCGCGCATCGTCCCCGGGGGGCCGTGGCGGGTGAACTCGCCCCAGGACTGGTTGTCCGAGACGATAACCATCAGGTCCACCGCGGCGCCCCGCGCGTTGAGCAGGGCGAGCGGAGCCGAGACGTTGGTCCCGCCGCCGCCGATCGACGCCAGCTTCGCGGCATTGGCCGCGACCCGGGCGAACGGATCGAGCTTGAGCGGCACGACCCCCAGCTCGAACGGCAGCAGCACGGCCTCGCGGTTGCGGCGGAGCACCGCCGCAGCGATCAGGGCAGCGACATCGATGCACCTCACCTTCGACGAGGCGCCCTTGCGGTAGCCCGTCAGCGGCGAGGCCATCGATCCCGAAACGTCGGGAGCGACCACCACCCGGCCCTCGAACGCCGGAACGTTGGCGAGCGAGGCCTCGAGCGCCGTCTCCAGCGCGGCCTGGACCTTGAGCGGAACGCCATCGTCCACCGACGCCAGCGCCACCATCAGCTGGTACGGGAGAACCCGCGCCTTCGCCAGCGCCGCCGGATCGGCGAGCCGGGCCGCGACCCTGTCGGCCGTGCCCTCGACACCGAAGGCGCCTTTGCGCGCCAGGGTGTTGAGGTTCATGCGCAGCGCCTGCCAGCCCATGCGGCCGGCAAGCTCCGCCCATTGCCCGGCCGACAGCTCGAAAGCGGTCAGCCACTCGAACGGCACGTCCGGCACCGGAAGCGAGGGATCCCGCTTCCACGCCTCGAACGCGGCGATCTCGGCCGGCAGCGCGGCGACATCCCAGGGCTTGCCGATCAGCCACGCATAGAAGGCCTTGCGGTCCTCGCCGGCGGGCCGGGGGTGAACCATCCTGACGATGTCGGCGAGCGAGGGATCGTTGCCGGTCGCCGCCTGCATCAGAGCGCGCATCGACGCCCGCTCGAGCCAGTTCTGGACGAGCCGCTTAGGCCGGGTGCCGAGCGACTTCCGGCCGACCGCGCCGGAGCGCATGATCTGCACGAAGTTGCGAAGCATCCGCCCGTTGTCGATCACCCGCGGGAAGATCCGAACCGCGAGGTCCGGGTCCGCCAGCGTCAGATAAGCGGTCAGCAGCGCCGGCATGTCCTTCATCGCGCCGCGGGCGCGGGCGAAGACGGCCGCCCTGGCTACGAACAGCGGATCGACCGCTTTGGCGGTCTCCAGCGCCTCGGCCAGCTGAGCCTCGGCGGACGCGTAGAAAGCGTCCTGGAGGGTTCCGGTCGCGGCGAGCTGGGCGAGCTTGTGCTCCGGCCCGTAAGCATAAGCCGGCGCCAGCTCCCTGTTCAAAGTATCCGCGGGCGGGGCGAGAAGCCTGGCCACCGCGGAAGCAAAAAGGCCCTTGTTGGCCATGGCATCTTCCTTCGTTCGGCATCCGGGGCGGCCGGCCCATTCCGGCCGCCCCTCTTCGCCGCTTCGCCGGACGGTTCGACTTCGTCCGACGCAGACAATATTGCAGAGGGCGTGCCAAACCGGCGAAAGGCGTGGAGAAAAATTACAAGTCCTTGGTAACTCGCGACTTTTCTCACGGCGCCGAAAAAGGCCGCGAACAGGCGTTCGGAATATTCCTATCGACAGAAATAAGAGTTTATCCCATGGTATAAGGATGAGACCCACTGTCGTTCTCGGCTTCGTCGGCTCCACGCTGGATTCCAGCAAGATGGGATCGTCGCGCTGGAACAAGTGGCGGCCGAGCGTCGGGCTGTGCATGCAGGAGGATCTGAGGGTCGACCGGTTCGAGCTGATCCACGGCGGAATCCACGAGGGGCTGGCGCGCTACGTCGCCTCCGACATAGCCGGAGTGTCTCCGGAGACTCAGGTCCGCCCGCATCGGCTCGACTTCGCCAATCCCTGGGACTTCGAGGAGGTCTACGGCAAGCTGCTCGACTTCGCCCGAGCCTATCGGTTCGATCCGGAGGCCGAGGATTATCTCGTCCATATCACCACCGGCACCCACGTCGCCCAGATCTGCCTGTTCCTGCTGACCGAGGCGCGCTATCTGCCCGGCCGCCTGCTTCAGACCCATCCGTCGCGCGGCACGATCAGCCCGGCCGGAAGCTGGAGCGTTATCGACCTCGATCTGTCGCGCTACGACAGCATCGCCACCCGCTTCGCCGTCGCCGCCGCGGAAGGGAGCTCCTTCCTCAAATCGGGGATCGAAACGCTCAATCCGGCCTTCAACCGGATGATCGACGAGATCGAGCAGGTCGCCCTTCGCTCGCGCGCGCCGTTCCTGCTGATGGGCCCGACCGGCGCCGGCAAGTCGCAGCTGGCGCGGCGAATCTTCGACCTGAAGCGCCTCAAGCACCAGGTGTCGGGCGAGTTCGTCGAGGTGAACTGCGCGACCCTCAAGGGCGACAGCGCGATGTCGGCCCTCTTCGGCCACCGCAAGGGCGCCTATACGGGCGCCGGGGCCGACCGCCCGGGCCTGCTTCGAACCGCCGACAAGGGAGTCCTCTTCCTCGACGAGATCGGCGAGCTCGGTCTCGACGAGCAGGCGATGATCCTGCGCGCGATCGAGGAGAAACGGTTCCTGCCGGTCGGAGCCGATCGCGAGGCCTCGTCCGATTTCCAGCTCATCGCCGGCACCAATTGCGACCTCGGCACCGCCGTCGCTGCCGGGCGCTTCCGCGAGGATCTGTTCGCGCGTCTCAACCTGTGGACCTTCGAGCTTCCGGCGCTGCGCGACCGGCTCGAGGATATCGAGCCCAATCTGGACTACGAGCTCGACCGCTTCGCCGAGCGCGAGGGCAGCCGGGTCAGCTTCAACAAGGAGGCGCGGCGGGCCTTTCTCGCCTTCGCGACGGCGCCGGACGCGCTCTGGACCGGCAATTTCAGGGATCTCGCCGCCAGCGTCACCCGGATGGCGACCTTCGCCCCGTCCGGCCGGATCGACATCGCGACGGTGGAGGCCGAGAAGGCTCGGCTGAAGCGCTTCTGGTCGAGCGGGACGACCGCATCGGACTCGCTCGACCAATATGTCGAGCCCGCCCGGCTCGACGAGATCGACCCGTTCGACCGGGTCCAGCTCGCCGAGGTGATCCGGATCTGCCGCCGGAGCCGCTCCCTCTCGGAAGCCGGCCGCTCGCTCTTCAGCGCCTCCCGCTCGCGCCGTTCCTCCGCCAACGACGCCGACCGCCTGCGCAAATATCTGCAGCGCTACGGCCTGGACTGGTCCTCTTTGCAGGAGGGGAAGGCCGGCTCATAACCCCGTCGCGCGGACCTGCCACGCCGCCGCCATCTGCCGGGGGCCGACGAAAAGGGGCGCGGTTCCTGTTCCGGCGGGCCGGCGAGTTTTCGCAGGCCGCAGGGCCTCAGCGCCTCCATCAGGGCGGGGAAACCGCCATATTCCCGACGGCGTCATCGAGCAGAGATGCAGCCTGCTCGTCATCGGCGGCCGCGACCCTGAGCGGCTGACCGGCACCCGCGCGCCGTTCCGCTGGGAACCGCGCGCCCGCGCCGGCATCGAAAGGCCACCGGTTCGATGGAGGCGCGGGTGGATCAGTGCGGTTGCGGTGCGGATTTCCTTGAGGCGGGGCCGCTGGAGCTTCGGCGCCCGCCGGCGCGGCCGGGCAGGGCGGAGGTCGAGCGGGCGGTGCGGACCCTGATCGCGGCGGCCGGCGACGACCCGGAGCGCGAAGGCCTGCTCGAGACGCCCGCGCGGGTGGCGCGGGCCTATCGGGAATGGTTTGCCGGCTATGCCGTCGATCCGGGCGCCCTCCTCGACCGAATGTTCACCGAATCCGGGGATTATGAGGAAACGATTCTTCTGCGCTCGATCCCGCTGGTTTCGACCTGCGAGCATCATCTCGCTCCGATCGTCGGCCACGCCCATGTCGCCTATCGCCCGGACGGGCGGGTGGTCGGAATCTCGAAGCTGTCGCGGCTGGTCGACGCTTATGCGCGGCGGCTGCAGCTCCAGGAGCGGCTGACCCGGCAGATCGCCGGGACGCTGGACGAGGCGCTCGAGCCACGCGGCGTGGCGGTGGTGATCGAGGCGACCCATGGCTGCATGGCGACTCGCGGGGTCAATCAGCACGGCGTCTCATGGTGACCAAATGCTGGCTGGGCGAGTTCAAGACCGATCCGGAGCTTCGGCGGGAATTGATGGCGTCGATCGGCGGCGGATCGCCTAGGGTGGCGTCATGACGGCCGCGGCTCGCCTCGACTATGAAAAGCTCGGCGACCTGGAGCTCGCCCGGCGCCTCGGCGCGGGCGATGCCGCCGCGGTGCGCCTGATCACCGCGCGCAACAACCAGCGGCTGTTCCGCACCGCCTGGTCGATCCTCAGGAGCCGGGCCGACGCCGAGGACGCGGTGCAGAACGCCTATCTGCGCGCCTTCGCCGCGGCGGGCGAGTTCGAGGGCCGGTCGTCGCTGTCGACCTGGCTCACCCGGATCGTGATCAACGAGGCGCTGGGCCGCAAGCGGGCGGCCGGCCGGCGCCTCGCGGCGCTCGACGGCGGTTCGGTGACGATGCTCGACGAATATCGGGAAAAGCTGATGGGAGGATCGACGACCGGCCTGCCCGACGGATCGCTGGCGCGCGAGCAGATCAGGCGAATGCTCGAGCAGGCGATCGCCAGGCTCCCCGACGCGTTCCGGCTGGTCTTCGTGCTTCGCGAGATCGAGGGGCTGAGCGTCGAGGAGGCCGCCGAAGCGCTCGGCGTCGCCGCGGCGACGGTCAAGACCCGCCACTTCCGGGCGCGCCGGCGGCTCCAGGAGGAGCTGGCGCCGGAGCTGAAGAGTGCATTGTCCGGCACCTTTCCCTTCGCCGGCGCGGATTGCGAGGCGATGACAGCGCGGGTGCTCGCGGCGATCCGCGGCTGGGCGGATTCAAAGCCCTAGCCACGGGCCGCGAATTAAGGCATTATTTTCATTATGAAACTGGCTGCCGGGGCGGGGATTGCCGCTGTCATTTTCGCGATCGCCGCCGCCCGCGCGGGCGAAGGCCCCGCCGCGCCCGCGGCCCCGGCGAGGCAGGAGCGGCCGGACTGGAGCGAATGGACCCGGCCGCTGCAGCCTCATTCGCAGCGTCCCCGCGCCGAGGCCGAGGCCGAGGCTGAGGCGGAGGCCCCGGCGCCGGCGGCGGAGATCGTGCCCGCCGAGGAGATCGACGTCGTCGACGCCCATTGGATGGCACTGACCATGTGGGGCGAGGCGAGGAACGGCGGCGAGGAGGCGATGCGCGCGGTCGGCCATGTCATCGACAACCGCCGTCGCGCGGGCACCCACGGCCGCTACGCGACCGAGACGGTGAGCGCGGCCTGGCAGTTCAGCGCCTGGAACAGGAACGATCCCAATTATCCGGCGATGATGAACATCCACACGCTCAGCCCGGACAGCGAGGACCATCGCATGTGGCTGGCGGCGAAGCGCGTGGCGGCGGAGATATTGTCCGGCCGGTCCGCCGATCCGACCGGCGGAGCGCTGTTCTACCATACCGCCGCGGTGTCGCCGCGCTGGTCGGCCGGGCTGGCGCCGATCCGGGTGATCGGCGGGCATCTCTTCTTCCGGTCGGCGCGCTGAGGCAGCGGGCGCTGGCCGCCGCGACGCTCGCGGCGCTTTCGGCCTGCTCGGCCCCCGCGCCCGCGCCCAGGGCCGAGGACCCGGCGCCCGGGGTTGCGGCTCCCGCGGCTGCCGCGCCTCCGGCCGCCTATCTCGCCGTGCTCCGCGAGCCGCAGGCGATGTGGCCGGCGGCGATCGTCGGCGGCACCTTCCGGATCGTCGAGGGCTGCGCGATGGTCGACGACCGTCTGCTCGTCATGCCTCCGGGCTCGAGCCTCGCCGGGCTGTTTCCGGGCGACGAGGTGGAAGGCGGCGGCGGCGAATTCCCGCTGGCGAGCTTCACCGGCCGAAACGCGCCCTGGGCGCTGGCCGAACCGGTCCCGCAGCGTTGCGCCCGGCTCGCCAGCAGGGGGCTTCTGGCCGCGGGCCTGAGAGCCCGACCGCTCCGGCCGGCGCCGCCGGCGGCCACTCCGCCGCCGCCGGTCTCGGATCCGGCGAGCTGCCCGCCGGGGACCAAACTCTCCTTCGGCCTCTGCCGGCGGCCGGACGGGACGGTGGTCCGGGTCGTCGAGCGCCGCTAGAGCATGGTCGGTTTTCACTGAACCGCTCATCCTGAGCAGGGACTGAGCGAAGGCGAAGGCCCGTATCGAAGGACCGTCCTTCGATACGCCGTTTCGACAAGCTCAACGGCTACTCAGGATGAGCGGGGCAGATCAACCTGAAGCGATCATGCTCTAGAATTTCGTCCCGACCCTCACGCGCTATCCGCGGGCGGATGACGTAGGTGTAGATTTCGGTGGATCCGCCCCGGCAGAACCTCGTTCATATGCCGCACGAATCGGGATGCCGGGAAGCTCATCGTCCCCTCGACCTCGCTGTGTCTGGCGAGAATCTGCTCGATCAGGATGGAGCCGGCGCGGAAGGGAACCGGCTCCGGCGGGCGGCGATCTGGGTATAGAAGAAGGCGAAGGATTGCACCCGCCCATGTGCCGCGGCGGGACAGGGTCCGGCCGGGCGGATCCGGCGCCTTGCCGGGGTGGTAAAGAGCGCGTTAACCCCGGCTTATGGACCGCCTGATTCCCGCCTCCGAAGACGTCAGACTCTTCCTCCTGACCTTCGCCGGCGGGCTGGTCTTCTTCTCCACCTTCCTGGCCTGAATAATCCTCCCGAGCTTGCTCGGGGAGGGGGACCAGGCGAAGCCTGGTGGAGGGGTAGCTGACGAGGCTTTCGCCAATTCCCCCTCCACCAGCCTTCGGGTGGTCGCCTCCCCATCTCGACGGGGAGGATATCAGTCGCAGGCCTTGTGCAGCTTCCAGGCCAGCCATGCCGCGCCGAGGCTCGACACCGCGACCAGCAGGAGGGTCTCCCCGATCGACACGCCGAGCTGGACGAGGCCGGTGAGGATCAGGGCGGCGAGCACCATCCCGCCCGAATTGACGATGTTGTTGGCCGCGACCGTGCGCGCCGTCTCCGATTTCGGGACGGTGGTGGTGAGGAAGGCGTAGAGGGGGACGACGAACATTCCGCCCGAGACGGCGACCCCGAACAGGTCGAACATCACCCACTCGGCCTGGCCGATGCGGATGAAGCTCCTCAGGTCGAGAAGCTCGGGTCCCTGCGCCGGCCAGCCCAGCGTGTTGTAGTAGAGGTGGCAGATGAACAGGCCCATCGCGATCGCCGAGGCGGGCGAATAGATTGCGAGGACCCGGCCCTTCAGCAGCCGGTTGATCAGAACCGACCCGAGCCCGACCCCGACCGAGAAGATGGCGAGGAAGAGCGTCGCCACCTGCTCGTTGGCGTGGAAGACGTTCTTGACGAGAGGGGGGAATTGGGCGGCGAGGATCGCGCCCATCATCCAGAAGAAGCTGATGCAGACGATGGCGAGGAACAGGCGCGGGATGTGCAGGGTGGCGCTGACCAGCCGGATCGAGGCGCGGATGATGTGCCAGTCCATCACCGCCGGCGGAGCGTCCGCTTCGGGGGGCGCCGGAGGCACCCGCCGTCCCGCGAACCAGCCGGCGACCGCGACCAGAAGCACTGCGCCGGCGGCGACGTGGGCATGGTCCGCGCCGAGCAGCCCGCCGACGATCGTCCCGAGCAGGATGGCGATGTAGGTGCCCGCCTCGACGAGGCCGGTTCCGGCGAGCACTTCGTCCTTGCGCAGATGCTGAGGCAGGATCGCATATTTGATCGGACCGAAGAAGCTGGAATGGACCCCCATCGCGAACAGCCCGGCGAGGAGCAGCGGGATGTTGTGGAGGAGGAGGCCGATCGCGCCAGCGACCATGATGAGGATCTCGGCCGTCTTGACGATGCGGATGATCCGCGCCTTGTCGCCTCCGTCCGCGAGCTGCCCCGCGAGCGCCGAGAACAGGAAGAAGGGCAGGATGAACAGCGCCCCGGCGACGGCGTTGAACGTCGCTTCCTTGGTCGGATCGGAATAGATGGCGTAGGTGACCAGGATCACCATCGCGGACTTGTAGAGATTGTCGTTGAAGGCCCCGAGGAACTGGGTGACGAACAGCGGCAGGAAGCGCCGCTTGCGTAGCAGGTGGATGGAATCCTGCACGGGGCTCAGGCGCGAGCGGCGGGGGTACGTCGGAACATGCGCGAGCGGTCATAGCCGCTTCGCGGCGTCGGTCAAACCTATCGCTCCCCGTCATTCCGGCGAATGCCGGAATCCATGAAGCGGACCTGCGAAGGGCAGCCGCTGCCCTCCGTGTCCATGGATGCCGGGTCAAGCCCATGGCGGCGGCCGTCCGCCGTTCACAGCCGCGCCTCGACCCGCTAGGGACGAAGGCCGCGATGCTGACCTTGCCCAACATCCTCACTCTGTCGCGGATTTTCGCGGTCCCGATCCTCGTCTATCTCCTGTGGAAGCCGAGCTGGTACGACTATGCGATCACCTTCGGCCTCTACTGCCTGGTCGGGATCACAGATTATTTCGACGGCTATCTCGCCCGCGCCCAGGGCACGGTGTCGAGGCTCGGCATCTTCCTAGACCCGATCGCCGACAAGATCATGGTGGTGTCGGTCGTCGCGATGCTGATCTCCACCCGCCAGGCCGACGCGGATCCCGTCATTTACGGTTTCCACATCGTGCCGGCGCTCATCATATTGCTGCGCGAGATCGCCGTCTCCGGCCTTCGCGAATTCCTGGCCGGCATTCAGGTTTCGCTGCCGGTCAGCCGCCTCGCCAAGTGGAAGACGGCTCTCCAGCTCATCGCGCTCGGCGCGCTCATCCTCGGCGCCGCCGTCCCCGAAATGCCCTGGGTGCTCGGCACAGGCCTGGTCAGCCTTTGGGCCGCGGCGACCCTGACCCTGGTGACGGGGTGGGATTATCTGAGGGTCGGCCTCAAGCACATGGACTGAAAATCCTTCCCGAGCTTGCTCGGGGGAGGGGGACCACCCGGAGGGTGGTGGAGGGGTAGCTGGCGAGGCCTTCGCCAAACACCCCTCCACCAGGCTTCGCCTGGTCCCCCTCCCCATCTTCGATGGGAGGATTTCGCTAAAACGGCGTCACCCGTTCGAACCTGGCGTTCCCGAGCTCGGGCAGGGCCTTGAGCTGCGGCTCGACCTTGGCGAGGTCGCCGACCACGACGATGATCATCTTCTCGAGCGGAAGAGTCCGGGCGGCGATCGACTGGATGGCCGGGGCGTCGACGGCGAGCACCCCGGGTATGTAGCTTTCAAGCCAGTTCGCCGGCAGGCCGTGGAAGTCGCGGTTGGCGATCGAGTTGATGAGGCCGCCGGGGCTCGCATTCTGGAGCACGAAGATGCCGGCCATGTAGGTGCGCATGCCGGCCGCCTCCTCGGCCGTCGGAGGCTCGGTCTGGAGCCGACGTATCTCGCCGATCACCTCCTTGAGCGCAGGCCCGGTCACGTCGGTGGTGACGTCGGCGTTGAACGCCCACATCGCCTCGCCGGGATTCCAGGTGACGTTTGAGAAAGGCGAATAGGTATAGCCTCTTTTCTCGCGGATGTTGGTGGTGATGCGCGAGTTGAAGGCGCCGCCGAGCAGCGCGTTGGTGACCCGGAACTGGAGATCGCTGGGATCGCCGGCAACCGGGGCCGGGAAGGCGATCCGAATCGTCGACTGAGCGGCGTCGGGGCGGTCGACCAGGATGAGCCTCGGCCCGGGCTGCGGCTGCGCCGGAAGCCGGAGGCGTTCGGGCCCCGCCGCCCAGTCGCCGAAGGCGAGCTCGATCGCCTGCTTGACGGCGGCGGAGTCGAAGCGGCCGGCGACGTAGAGGCGGGCCCGGCGGGCGCCGAAATTCGTGCTGTGGAAGGCGCGCACCTGGTCGAGCGTATAGCCCTTGAGCCGCGCCTCGGTCGGGAACGGGCTGCCATAGGGATGGCGGGGCCCGTAATAGGCCGCCGCCAGGGCGGCGTCCGCGGCCGGCTGGGGCTGCGACTTGGCGACGGCGAGGTTGCGGAGCAGCGAGTCCCTCACCCGGCCGAATTCGGACTGCGGGAAATCGGGACGGCGGGCGACGTCGCCGATCAGCCGGACCGCATTGTCGGCATATTCGGAAAGGACGCTGAGGTTGAGGCTGGTCTCGTGCGGGCCGGCGCCGACGCCGAGGCTGCCGCCCATGCCCGCCGCGGCTTCGGCGATGGCGGCTCCGCTGCGCCCGGCGGCGCCCTCGCGGAGCATCTGCGCGGTGAGCGAGCTCAGCCACCGGTCCTCGCCCTCGTTGAGGCCCCCCGCATAGACCCGGAGGCTGACCGTCGCCTTCGGGATCTGGCCGTAGGGGATGAGCGTGACCTGCATCCCGTTCGGGAGCCGGTAGGTCTCGGACGCGGGCACCGTGAACGGCTTGGGCGTGCCGGCGGCGGGCATGGTCGGCGGGAAGTCCTGCGCCGGCGCCGCGGCCGGAGCGAAGGCGACGCCCGCGGCGGCGAGAGCGGCAAGGAGTCGGCGGATCATTTCGAAGCTCCCGTCTTGGTCGGCTGCGGCGCCGGTTCGATGACCAGGATCGACCGGTTGGTCGGCCTCAGATATTCGCGCGCCGTCGCCTGGATGAGCTCGGGCGTGACCCGGTTGAAGCCGGCCTCCAGCCGGTTCACCCACCTGGGATCGTTCTCCCACATCGCGCCGACGGCGAGCAGGTCGATGAGCCCGAAGCGGGTCGCCGGATCGGCGAGGTTGTAGAGGTTGGAGCGGATCTTGGTCCGCGCCCGGGCCAACTCCGCGGCGCTGACCGGATTGTTGCGCACGTCCTCGATCACGGCGTCGATTGCCGCGGTGATCTCCTCGTGCGACTTGCCCGGATCGTGGATCAGGCCGATCGTCCAGAGCATCGGGCCGTTGTAATTGTACATGTTGCCGAGGCCGATGTTGATCCCGCCCTGGATTCCGCCGGAAAGGCCGCGCTTGCGGATCAGCTCCTCGAACAGGCGGCTGTCCTGCCCCTGGACCAGGATCTGGTCGAGCAGGCCCATCGCATACCATTCGGGCGTGTTGCGCTCGGGGACGTGCCAGGCGGCCGAATAAGCCGGCCGGGGCGCCAGCCTGTCCTGCTTGACCTTGAACTTGCCGGCCACCTGGCGGGGCTCGGAAATGTCGGGCAGGACGACCTTGGCGCCGCCCGGGATCGGCCGGAAATAGCGGTCGATCATCGCCCGCGTCGCCTTGTAGTCGATGTCGCCGGCGACGACGAGGACGGCGTTGTTGGGGCGGTAGAAATTGCCGAAGAACTGCCTGGCGTCGTCGACCGTCGCCGCCTCGAGATCGGCCAGCTCGCCGTAGAAATTATGGGCGTTGTGCCAGTTGACGTTGGCGAGCTGCGGCATGTCGAGCCACGGCCAGCCGCCATAGGGCTGGTTGATGACGTTGACCTTGACCTCGTTGGCGACCACGCCCTGCTGGTTGGCCAGCACTTCCTGGTTGATCACCGGCCGGGCCATTCGGTCGGCCTCCAGCCACAGCACCTGCTCGAGCGCGTTGGAGGGCACCACCTCGTAATAATTGGTGAAGTCGAAGCGGGTGGAGCCGTTGAGGGCTCCGCCGGCATTGGTGATCGAGCCGATGAACGTCCCCTTCGGAGCGTGCTGCGAGCCCTGGAACAGCAGATGCTCGAACAGATGGGCGAAGCCGGTCCGGTTCCTAGGCTCGATCCTGAAGCCGATGCCGTAATAGATGCCGACCGTCGCCGTCGGCACCGACGGATCGCGCGACAGCACCACCTTCAGCCCGTTGGGCAGGGTATAATATTGGCTGTCGATCCTGAGCCCGGCGGGGGCGGCCGCGGCCGTCGCCTCGGGCCGGGCGGACTCGCCCGCGCATCCGGCAATCGCGAGCGCCAGCGCCGCCGCGGCCAAGACTGGGATTCGCATCATTTCCCTCTCCTGTTTTGCCCGAGCCCTAGGCGCCCCGGGGGAAGCGGTCAATTTGCAGTTTTTGCTCGGAATTTCCGGGTCGACGGCGGCGCGCGGAGACGGGAGGCGAGGTCGAGCGTCAGGTCGCAGGCGCGTTCGGGAAAGGATTCTGCGCCTTCCCTCCGGCTCGATTGCCCCTGCGACCATTTGCCGGCTCGCAGGGGTCATTTCGGTCCTGGCCTGAATCTCTTCCGTTACTCTTCCTTACAGAGCATTATGGCTGCCTGGATATGCCCGACCGCCTTTACCGGAGCGCCGTCGGCTACGAGGTCGTCCTCCATGCCCTGGAGATCCAGAAGCATCTTGCTGAAATGTTCTTCTTCCCGACCGGTCATTATGGAGCGCTATGATGACAGGGGGTGGGGTCAGGTCCCGAGCCGCGGCGTTCAGCGGAAGCGGATCTCGAGGTCGGCGAGGCGGTCGAGCTCTTCGGCGGTGAGCTCGACATCGGCGCTGAAGACGGCGGTCGGGAACCCGGAGCAGACCCGGGCGAGCCGAAGGTCGCGCGCCTCGCTCGCCGAACAAGTCTCCATGACCAGATACTTCCCGCCTCTTCCTTCGAAGCCGTAGATCAGAAAGCTGCGCCGCTGCACTGGCGACAATCCTGCCGATAGAAGGGTCTTCATCTACCGCCGCGGGATCGGCGTTGGAAGCTTTATTGCCGCACTAACGGGTGAATAGCGGCAGGGGACGCCGTTGCCGCATCGACGACTGTGGACGCGCGATCCGGATCCGCTTCCGCCGAAGCATGTTCGGCGATCAGGGCGCGAGCGAACCGATCTGGCCTGGAAATTAGCTATTGTCCCGGATTTACATGGCGCCGTTCCACCCCGCGATGCGGTTCAGCCCATCGGCGGTGGTGCTGGTGGTGCCCGAGCCGTGGCCGGTCCAGGCGCAAAGGTCGTTGGAGCGGGTGGTGGAGACGATCTGGCCGAGGTAAACAGTGGGTAAACAGTGACAGTATATCTTTAAGGGCCTCCGGTGGCGCGAACGCGCGGCCATTTAATTGTATGCTGTCACCATTTCTCCCCCTCGCTCGCGACCACCATGCCGGCGGGCGCCGCTGGCATCGATCAATGAGCAATGAGACAATTTTCCTAAAAATTTTTGCCTGTCACTGTAGGTCTAGTAGCAAGTCCTTTTTACTCCGTTATTGTGTATAATCACTTCGCCATCCTCCGGCATGCCCCCTGTATGGTAGCATATTTCGTAAGATAATCTCTTCCTATTAAGTGTATAAAAAACCTTTGCAGCCCCCTCTCCTGGGATGTGCTCAGAAAAGTTCATTGTAGAGCCGGGAGGCAAGTTTCCCAAATTCCAGATAAGATCACCGTCACGTATGGAAACATCTTCCAACATATATGAGCTTTTGTTGTTTATAGATATTTTGCTCTTCTCGGCGCCGCATGCTGCAATGAGTAGCGTTACGAGTAATAATAGGGGTGGGCGTACGTATCTCATGGAAGGACCCTCAGACACCCGTTCCTTAAGGCAATTTCAGCGACCTCAGCCGTAGTCATTCCACGAAAGCGGGGGTCCGCAGCCATAGCTCTTGCGACCGCATTGTTCCAAGTGTCCATTCGTTGCTCTAGCGGTGGATTGTCCGGGTGTTCTGCCTCGTGCGCATCTCCAAACGCTCGCGCCCGCTCGTCCCCGAGGATTCTCGCCATGTCGTAGCTCCAGTGGAAATGTCGATACGCATCTCGGGCATCGTTATGCCCGGAATGATCGGGGAAGCGTCGCGCGGCGGCCCGATTTGCGTCATGGCGTGCTTCATTGGCTACAATAGCGCCGCCCGGATCTTGAAACGCGGCGCCCCACTCTCCTCTGGTGCCCACCGGCCGATCCGCAGGAACTGCCGGGCAAATGGGACGGACGGGAAGTTGGCGATTTCGAGTCCGTCCTGGCCGGTTTTGCAGCGCTAGCAGGAAATCGCGTGGGTCGGGGCCGGCAAAGGTGTTGATACGGGGCAGGGGCACCATGCCGATCAAGCCATCCCTACCGCCATTGACCGTGGTCTCCCCCCACCAGGTGTCCAGCCCCCATGGATCGGTGAAGTTCACCGGATCGCCCTTCACATAGGCGTAGAGGTTCATGCCCGCCGCGTAGCCGATGGGATCCGTCTGCATGAACCGGTCGAGCGCGGGATCGCGCAGGCGGGCCTTGTAATTGTAGAGCCTGACCGCCGGCAGCCACATCTGGCCGGTGTAGCCGAAGCGGCCCGCGAGCGTGCCCTGGTGGGCGCCGTATTCGTCGTAGCGGTTGATGCCGCTCGAATTGCCGTTGCTGTCGCTCCGGCCGATGATCGAGCCGCGCTCGTCGGCGTGGAGGAAGTGGCGGAACGAGGTCTCATAGCCGATATATTCGACCAGGGGCTCGTCGATGCGGGGGCCGTGGACGAAGCGGCGGACCATGGCGGCGCCGGCATATTCGGCGATGGCCTGCATGCCGTCGTAGACGATGGTGGTCTCGGTGCCGGCGGCATTGTCGGTGTGGGTCCTCAGCCGGCCGAGCCCGTCATGGATCATCGAGCCGGCGCCGGCCTGGACGGTGAGCTGGTTGTCGGCGGTGTAGCCATAGGCTTTGG
>Ga0196965_1000320_pt1 | contig 32348 bp, 32 predicted proteins | sample S1_20metaG_FD_148668 | JGI IMG/M metagenome (GOLD analysis project Ga0196965, IMG submission 148668) | Soil microbial communities from Anza Borrego desert, Southern California, United States - S1_20 | ecosystem: Environmental > Terrestrial > Soil > Desert | place: USA: California | collected...
TGCTTGAGCGTTACCGGGCGGGGGAGCGCCCGCACCGGCGCGACGGCGACGGAGACCCAGTTCGCGTCCTTCGGGTCCGGCTGCGCGCCGCGCGCGATTCGCATGATGCCGACCGCGGCCCGGACGTCGCCGCTATGGTAGAAGAAGGCCTCGTCGCCCGCTTTCATCGCCTTCAGGTGGAGCCGCGCGGCGGGGTTGCGGACGCCGTCCCATTCGGTGGCGCCGTCGCGCAGCAGGTCGTCCCACGAATAGCTTCCGGGCTCCGATTTCAGCAGCCAATAGGCCATGACAGCGCCCTGTTCCTCCCCTCCGCCGCCCGGGTTTAGACCGCGGGCGTCACGGTCTCAACCCGGTGCCGCGCCCCCATTCCAGCCGCGCGCCGCGGCCGCAAATCTACTCAAGCGATTGAGTTTACGTTGAATTTACGTTCGTTCCTCAACTCACCGACGGCGTTAACCATTTCGTCCGAAATGTGGCGGCGGGCTGTTGCGCCGAATCGCAACATAGGTCAGGGACCCTGCAGCGAATGAACGCGAGAGCGGGCGCCGCCAGCGCCTGAGGGCTGGCGGCAAATGCGAGACGGGGACCTGATCGGGATGCGCGAGCCGCATCCGGGGGATCGGCACACCGCACTGAAAAGAACGAGGTTCGATGATCCGCACGTTTCGTGCCGCGGCGCTTGCCGTCGCTGCCTTCGCCCTGTCCGCTGCCACCGGCGTCAGCGCTCCCGGCCAGACCGCACCGATCGCGGCGGCAGCTTTCTCAGGCACGCTCGAGCAGCAGGTGGCCAGCGCCGCCCGCGTCGAGACCGACAGCTTGGAGCAGGACTGCCTCGCCAGCGCGGTCTATTTCGAGGCGCGCGGCGAGCCGCTCAAGGGCCAGCTCGCGGTCGCCGACGTCGTCCTCAACCGGGTCCGCTCCGAGCGCTACCCGGACACGATCTGCGAGGTGGTCGAGCAGCCCTGGCAATTCTCCTTCGTCAACCGCACCGGCCGCATCCCGAATGCGGACCGGTCGTCCGAGGCCTGGAGCAATGCCGTCGCGATCGCCCGCATCGCGCTGGCCGGCACCGCGCGCGCCGTCGACAGCGACGTGCTCTGGTACCATGCCGATTACGTGTCGCCGAGCTGGGGCCGCCGCCTCGCCCGCCAGGACCGGATCGGGCTGCACATCTTCTACAGCTAGAGGCGGGGGCGCGAGGGGACGGTTCCGGGGGGAGCCGTCCCCGTCGCTGCACGGGCGCTGCACGGGGACAGTTACTGGTAACTATCCCCTCTCAGGGTACTAGTAACTGTCCCCTCTCAGAGTTCTGAAGGTCGCCGAGTAGCGGAGCGCAGCAACGGGGGCGAGGCTGTGCTCCCACTCGGTCCGGGCGGCTCCCCGCAGGCAATAGGCCGAGCGGGGGGCCGCCTGCAGCGTGAAACGCTGCCACTTGTCGCCCAGCCTGCGCCGGAAGCGGACCGGCGCCTCGGAGAGCAGGGAGACCCCGATCACGTCTCCGAACACGGGCCGGTCGCGGTGCCAGCCGAGGCCCGCGCCTTCCCCATATTCGATCAGCAGAGCATGGACGAGGGCGTCCGGCTCCAGTCCCGCAAAGGCGGCGGCGCGGGCGCGGAGCGGCAGCAGCCAGTCCGGGGTCGGCTCGGCTTCGGCCAGGCCGCTGCCGTCGAAGCGATATTGATGGCCGAACGAGACGGTGCGCCGCTTCCCGAGGAAGCCGTGGAACTCGAACGGCGCGAACGGCAGGGCGGCGAACCGCTCAATCAGCGCACGCTCTTCGCCCGGGTCGATGAGCTCGGTCGTGTAGGCAAGGCCCTCGGGCGCACCGGTCGGCACATCGAAGAGGGCAAACTGATCCATCGCGGCCGACAACGCACGAAGGCGGTCAGCGGCCGTATCGGAGCAGCAGGGAGAGCGTCCAGCCCCCGCCGGGCTCGCCGGGACGGCCGAGGTTGCGGACGTCGTCCAGATACCAGCGGCCGCGGATGCGCTCGAAATAGAAGAGGTTGGTCTGCGGCTCGCCGAAATTGGTGAAGCGCGCGACGACGACGCGGCGGTCCGGCCGGCCGAACACCTCCTCCTCGGTCACTTCGATCGCGGCGATCTCCGAATCCTGGCCGTTCACCCAGAAGTCGAAATCGAGCCGGCCGATCTCTCCGCCCGCGTCGCGGCTCTCATCGTCGAAGAGAGCGCGGAGGCGATCCGAATAGACGCCGGCCGCCTCCCCATCGGCGGGGGCTTCCGAATCGTTCCGGTAGACCCGCTCGACGAAAGCGCGCGGATCGTCGACGCCGCGCGACGGCGCCGGCGCGGCGGCCGGCTGCGCGAGGACCGGTCCCGCGAGCGCGAGCAGGAAGGCGGCGGCGACGATCCTCGGTCCCATGTTTCTCCCCTTTTCGACGCCGGATCAGCGCGGCAGATGCTCGAGGATCTCTTCGGGGGTCCGGAGCTCGAGCTGCTGCGACGGCTCGGAGTCCGAATAGCCGAGCTCGCGGAGCCGCGGCTGGTCCTCCAGAGCGTCGCGGCCGAGGCCGTGGCAGGCGTCGAGATAGATATAGGCGGACGATTCGGCGAAGCCGGGCAGGTCGAACAGGTTCAGCTTGTGGGCGATCCAGGTCCCGTCGTCGCTGCGGAACATCGAAACCGGGGCTCTCGGCGAGCAAAGCACCCAGCCCGCGCGCGGCTGGGCGTCCCAACGGATCGGGAGGCCTGGGCGGTAGCGCGCCGGGTAGCGCGATCCTCCGCGGCTCCCCGGGCGGTGGACCGACGTGCCGTGCCGCGCCGTGACGCGCAGGAGGCTCCAGCCCTCGCCCTGGCGAACCGCGCTCGACGTGAGAGGCCGATACCAGCCGCACTCCATCATGTGGCAGCGGAGCATGATCACGCTGGGTGCGGCCGGCGCCGGCGCCGGAGCCGCGAGCAAGGCGGCGGCGAGCAAATCGAACATCGGATTCCTTTCACGCAGTCACCGCGTGAACTTCTCTCCCGCTTCGGCCTTGGAGACAAGCAGGTTCGACAAGGTGAAATCGCCGCCCAGCCGCTCCTGCTGGCGCCGCAACCCCTCGACGATCTTCGCCGCGCCCTCGGTGTCCGCCCAGAACATCGGGCCGCCGCGCCAGACCGGCCAGCCATAGCCGTAGACCCACACGACATCGATGTCCGAGGCGCGCTGGGCCATGCCTTCCTCGAGGATCTTCGCGCCCTCGTTGACCATGGTGTAGAGGGTGCGCTCGATTATCTCCTGGTCGGAGATTTCGCGGGGCTCGACGCCCTCCTTCGCGCGGAAATCGTCGATGATCCTGGCGACGACGGGGGACGGGGAGGGGCGGCGCTTCTCGTCGTAATCGTAGAAGCCGGCGCCCTTCTTCTGGCCCCAGCGGTCGGCGGCGCAGAGCGCGTCGCGGACATTCTCGATCCGGTTCGGGTCGCGGTGCCAGCCGATGTCGACCCCGGCGAGATCGGCCATCTGGAACGGCCCCATCGGCATTCCGAATTCGACATGGACCTTGTCGATCTGCTCGGGGGTGGCGCCTTCGAGGAGCAGGCGGTTGGCCTGGACCTGCCGCGGCATCAGCATCCGGTTGCCGATGAAGCCGTAGCAGACGCCCGCCACCACGGCGACCTTCCGGATCTTCTTCGACAGCATCATCGCCGTCACCAGCACGTCCGGCGCCGTCTTGGCGCCGCGCACGACCTCGAGCAATTTCATGACGTTGGCCGGCGAGAAGAAGTGGAGGCCGACCACGTCCTGCGGCCGCGAGGTGCTCGCCGCGATCTCGTCGATATTGAGGTAGGAGGTGTTGGAAGCGAGGATCGCGCCCGGCTTTGCAATGCGGTCGAGCTTGCCGAACACCTCCTTCTTGACGTCCATATTCTCGAACACCGCCTCGATGATGAGGTCGCAGTCGCCGAGGTCGTCGAGGCTGAGGGTCGGCGTCAGCAGGCCCATCGCGCCCGCGACCTGATCGGCGGTCATCCGCCCCTTGGACGCGGTCGCCTCGTAATTCTTCCGGATGACGCCGGTCCCGCGGTCGAGCGCGGCCTGCTCCTGCTCGACGATGGTGACCGGGATCCCGGCGCTCAGAAAATTCATCGAGATGCCGCCGCCCATCGTGCCGGCGCCGATCACCCCGACCCTGCTTATGTCGCGCGGCCTCGTATCCTCGGGCAGCCCCTCGATCTTCGAGGCCTTGCGCTCGGCGAAGAAGAAATATTGCTGCGCGCGCGCCTGCGTTCCGCCCATCAGCTCCATGAACAGCCGCCGCTCTTCCTGCACGCCCTCGGCATAGGGGCGGGCGACCGCCGCCTCGATCGCGCGGATGTTCGCCTCGGGTGCGTCGAAGCCGCGGAACTTGCGCGCATTCGCCTGCCGGAAGGCATCGAACAGGCCGGGATTGGCGCGCGCTTCCTCGAGCTTGTCGTCGCGCTCGCTGGTCTTCGGAATCGGCCGCACGGCCTTCACCTCGTCCGCGAAGGCGACGGCATGCTGCTCGAGATCGCCCTCGACGATCCGGTCGACCAGCCCGGCGTCGCACGCCTCGCGGGCGCCGATCGGATTGCCCGTGGCCGCCATTTCGAGCGCGAGCCGGACTCCGGCCGCGCGCGGCAGGCGCTGGGTTCCGCCGGCCCCGGGGAGGAGGCCGAGCTTGACTTCGGGGACGCCGAGCTTCGCGGAGGGGACGACGACCCGGTAATGCGAGGCCAGGGCGACTTCGAGCCCGCCGCCGAACGCGGTGCCGTGGATCGCCGCGACCACCGGCTTGGTGCAATTCTCGATGATGTCGACCACCTGGGGCAGCATCGGCGGCTGGAACGATTTGGGCGTTCCGAACTCGCTGATGTCCGCCCCGGCGAAGAAGGTCTGCCCCTGGCACACGATCACCACCGCCTTCACCGCCTCGTCGGCGTCGGCCTCCTCGATCGCCTTCACCAAACCTTCACGCACCGCATGGCCGAGCGCGTTCACCGGCGGGTTGTTCGAGGTGACGATGAGGATTTCGCCGTGCTTCCTGGTCGAGATCGGGCTCATGGGGCTCTCCGCTGATCCGGGGTCGGGTTCCGCTTGGCGCGCGCTTACGTGAACGTCAACCGGAGCCGACGCTCCGACAGCGTCCAACGCCGCGGAAGGTTCGGAAGGTTCGGAAGGTTCGGCTTGCAAGGACGAAGATTCCGCGTTCCCCGCAAAGCCGAAATAGGCGTCGCGATCGGCGCGGGCGCGAGCGAGCTGGGACTTCCGAGCCTTCTCGCCGTCCGCCTCGACGATTGCGGATTCGGCCGGGCTCAGGGTCCGACTGTAATCAGCCTCACCATATCTTCCCCGCTCCTCGCCTTCGAATCCATCCGGCGGCGGGTACGACGTCCACACCGCATCGTCCTCCTCCCAGATGTCGGTGCCGGTATAGGGAATCTCTTCCGGCGGCAGGAGGGGCTCCGCCGCAGGCGGCGTCTCGCCGCGCTCGATGACGCCCATCCACCCCTCCCAGTCCTCCTCGACGGCGAGGCTCTCGGGGCGCGGCTCGGCGAGGTGGCCGAGCTTGCCGATCAGGAAGGTGAGCAAGCGGTTGTCGTAGACCCGTTCCTCGCTCTTCAGCTCGCCATGATAATAATGGCCTTTGAGAGTACCCTCGATGGCGCGCTCATAGGCGGTCGACACGAGCCGGCCTCGCACGCCGATGCGTTGCGCGGCGTCGCAGGCGAGGTCGAAGGCGCGGGCCTCGGGCCGGCGGCGAAGGCGGGCGACGCTCTGCTCGGTCATGCCGACCCGCGAAGCCGCCTGGCGGATCACGCCGGTGTCCGCGAGCGCCTCCAGAAAGGCGCGCTGGCGCGCCGGCGTCCAGCCGTCGGCGCGGTAGCGCAGCGGCACGGGCTCGATCGCAAGCAGGTCGTCCAGCGCGGCGGCGGCCGGGAACATGAAGGAAGAAGCGCGCTCGTCGGTCGACGCTTCAGGGGCGAAGGCGTTCGGCTTGTGTTCCATTCCAAGTGTAGAACATAGCGAATCCTACATTGGAAGAGGGGGGTCGGGATTTTTGAAGATAGGGCCGTTGCGGAGCCACCTGGGGCCTTGTGCTACCAGCGCCCCCGGCCTTTTCGATCTCGGGCGAGGTGGGGACAGTTACCGGTAACTGTCCCTAGGGCGATGGGGACAGTTACCGGTAACTGTCCCCTAAAAGGAGGGGGTGGGGACAGTTACCAGTAACTGTCCCCTAAGGAGGGGGTGGGGACAGTTACCAGTAACTGTCCCCTAAAAGGACGTGCGGCCATATTCCTGGCGGTAGAAGGGGTGGCTCGAGGCGAGGCCGCCGTCGACGACGAGAGCGTGGCCGTTGACGTAGCTCGACTCGTCCGAGGCGAGGAAGAGCGCTGCGGCCGCGATCTCGTCGGGGATTCCGCCGCGCTTCATCGGGTTCAGATGGCCGATCTGGTCCTCCTTGCCGGCGGCGCGGGCATTGTCGAACAAAGGCTTGGTCATTCCGGTCTCGATCAGGCCGGGACAGATCGCGTTGACGCGGATGTTGGCGCCGGCGAGCTGGGTCGCGGCGACCTGGACCAGGCGGATCACACCGGCCTTGGACGCCGAATAAGCCGGGCCGCCGGCGCCGGCGCGCAGGCCGGCGACGCTGGCGGTGCAGACGATCGAGCCGCCGCCTTGCTCCTTCATTGCCGGCGCGGCGTGCTTGATCGCGAGGAACGGGCCGATCAAATTGACGCGGAGGATTTCCTGCCAGTCCTCGGGAGTCTGCTCGAAGATCGAGGCGAGGCCGCCCGATATTCCGGCATTGGCGAAGACGATATCGAGCCGGCCGAAGCGGGTGAGAGCGAGCTGGACGAGGTCCTGGACGTCGGAATCGTCGCCGGCGTCGGCCTCCTCGCCGATCGCCGCCGCGCCGATCGCCGCCGCCGTCTCGTCCTGCGCCTTGAGGTCGGCGCAGATCACCTGCGCGCCCTCGGCGGCGAAGCGGATGGCGGAGGCTCGGCCGATGCCGGACCCGGCGCCGGTGACGATCGCGACCTTGTTCTGCAGTCTCATAAGCCCGCTCCGATGGTGCTGCCGCCGTCGACGACGATGGCCTGGCCGGTGACGTAGGTCGAGGCGCGGCTGGCGAGAAACACCGCAGCGCCGGCGATCTCCTCGGGCTCGCCGATGCGCTGGAGCGGGGTGTGCATGGTCACCGCCTTCAGCGTCTCGGGATTCTCCCAGAGCGCACGGGCGAAATCGGTGCGGATCAGCCCGGGGGCGATGCAGTTGACGCGGACCTGGTGCGGGCCGACCTCCTGCGCGAGGTTGCGGGCGAGCTGGAAGTCGGCGGCCTTGGAGATGTTGTAGGCGCCGATCACCGGCGAGCCCTTCAGGCCGCCGATCGAGCTGACGATGACGATCGAGCCTTCCCTGCGTTCGATCATCTCGGGAGCGACCATCTGGATCAGCCAGTGATTGGCGATGACATTGTTGTCGAGGATCTTGCGGAACTGGTCGTCGCTGATCCCGCCCATCGGCCCGTAATAGGGATTGGAGGCGGCGTTGCAGACGAGCACGTCGATCCGGCCGAGCTGGCGGCGGGTCTCGTCGACGAGGTTCTGCAGCGCCTCCTTCGACGAGATGCTCGCCGGCACGACGATAGCGGTCCCTTGGCCGTGCTTCCCGTTGATCGCGTCCGCGACCTCCCGGCAGGCCTCCTGCTTGCGGCTCGAGATCACCACCGTCGCCCCCGCCTCGGCCATCGCCTCGGCGATCGCCCGGCCGATTCCGCGCGACGATCCGGTGATGATGGCGACCTTGCCCGTCAGGTCGAACAGGGACATTTCTTTCTCCTCAATCGTCACTCAAACAGCACAACCGAACGCGCACTCTCGCCGGCGCGCAATTTGTCCATGGCGGCGTTCACTTCGGCAAGCGGGATCCGCTCCGCGACCAGGGCGTCGAGATCGAGCCGGCCGGCGAGGTAGAAATCGACGAGCCTGGGGATGTCGAGCGGGAATCGGTTGGAGCCCATCAGCGAGCCCTGCAGCTTCTTCTCGGCGAGGAGGTCGAGCGCGCCCATGGAGAGGCGTTCGTTGAGGGGCATCATGCCGACGATGGTCGCCGTGCCGCCCCGGCGGAGAAGCGACAAGGCCAGCTCGCCGGCCGAGATGCGCCCGACCGCCTCGATCGCATGATGGACGCCGCCCCTGGTGAGCTCGATCACCTCGTCCCGCAGCCGATCGGCGTCGGGCGCGAAGCTGTGGGTGGCGCCGACCTGCTCCGCGAGCGCCCGCTTCGAGGCGACGGGGTCGATGGCGACAATCCGCCGGGCGCCGGCGATGCGCGCGGCGTTGACCGCGGCGAGGCCAATGCCGCCGCAGCCGATCACCGCCACGTCCTCGCCCGGGCGGACGCCGGCGGTGTTGAACACCGATCCGGCGCCGGTCACGACCGCGCAGCCCATGAGCGCCGCGCGGTCGAGCGGCATCTCCGGATCGATCGCGACCGCGCCGTTCTCGTGGACGAGCAGCAGCTCTGCAAAACCGGCGACGTTCAGCAACTGGTGGACCGGCGCGCCGTCGAGCGCCAGCCGCGGGCCCTCGCCGCGCCTGCGCTTGGTCGAAGCGTCGACGCAGAGCGCGAGGCGGCCGGTGAGGCAGAACTCGCAGCGGCCGCAGAAATTGGAGAAGCAGGTGACGACATGGTCGCCCGGCTTCACCGCGGTGACGTCGGCGCCGACCGCCTCCACGACCCCCGCCGCCTCGTGACCGGGGATGGCCGGGAGCGGCGTGGGATAGGCGCCGTCGACGAAGTGGAGGTCGGAATGGCAGGCGCCGCAGGCGCGGGTGCGGATCAGCACCTCGCGCGGGCCCGGCGCGGCGACGGTTACGTCCTCGATGGCGAGGGGCGCGCCGGGGGTGTGGAGGATTGCGGCTTTCATTCTCCTCCCCGGGACGGGGAGGGGGACAATGCGAAGCATGGCGGAGGGGGCCCAGCATCCGTGCAGCTCGCTTCGCTCGCGACCCCTCCACCGCACTTCGTGCGGTCCCGCTGCCCGTTCCGGGGAGGAACTATCGGCCCCTCACTGCGCATGCTTGGCGAACTCGATCCTCGCGATGGCGCGATTGTGGACCTCGTCGGGACCGTCGGCGAGGCGGAGGGTGCGGATTCCGGCCCAGCTCTTGGCCAGCTCGAAATCCTGCGACACGCCCGCGCCGCCATGCGCCTGCACCGCATCGTCGATGATCCTCAAAGCCATGTTCGGCGCGAACACCTTGATCATGGCGATCTCGGCGGCGGCGGCCTTGTTGCCGGCCTTGTCCATCAGGTCGGCGGCCTTGAGGCAGAGCAGGCGCGCCATGTCGATGTCGATCCGCGCCGCAGCGACGCGCTGCTCCCAGACGCTGTGCTCCATCAGGCGCTTGCCGAAGGCGACGCGGGACTGGAGGCGCTTCACCATCGCTTCCAGCGCCTCCTCGGCGACCCCGATGGTGCGCATGCAATGGTGGATCCGGCCCGGGCCGAGCCTCCCTTGCGCGATCTCGAAGCCGCGGCCCTCGCCGAGCAGCATGTTGGAGGCGGGGATGCGCACGTCCTTGAGCTCCACCTCCATGTGGCCATGGGGGGCGTCGTCATAGCCGTAGACGGTGAGGGCGCGCTCGACAGTGACTCCCGGCGCGTCGAGGGGCATCAGCACCATCGACTGCTGCCGGTGCCTGTCGGCCGAAGTGTCGGTCTTGCCCATGACGATGGCGACCTTGCAGCGCGGGTCGCCCGCTCCGCTCGACCACCATTTGCGGCCGTTGAGGACATAGTCGTCACCGTCGCGGCGGATCTCGCACTGGATGTTGGTCGCGTCGGACGAGGCGACGGCGGGCTCGGTCATCAAAAAGGCGGAGCGGATCTCGCCGTTCATAAGGGGCTTAAGCCATTGCTCCTTCTGCTCGTGCGTGCCGTAGCGGTGGAGCACCTCCATGTTGCCGGTGTCGGGCGCCGAGCAGTTGAACACCTCGCTCGCCCAGCCGATCCGGCCCATCTCCTCGGCGCAGAGCGCATATTCGAGGTTGGTGAGCTGGGTGCCCTCGAATTCGAAGCTCGCGTCGACATGGCGAAGCGCCTGGCCGGGCGGCATGAACAGGTTCCACAGGCCGGCCGCGCGCGCCTCGGGCTTGAGCTCCTCGATCACCTCGATCGGCTGCCAGCGGTCGCCGGCCTCGAGCTGGCTCTTATAGTCCTTGTTCCGGGGCCGGACCCGAGTCTCGACGAACTCGCGCACCCGATCCCGGTAAAAAGCCTGCCGTTCCGTAAGGTCGAAGTCCATCCGGCCGTTCCCGCTCTGCTGCTGTCAATCCGGGGTGCCAGAAAGCGCCGTTTTGCGCCAGTGCTTGCCCTCGCTCCTGCGTCTGCCTAGGCGCTTCCGCATGTCCCCGCGCATCCCGGACCATCCGATCGATCCGCTGTTCCTCGAGCGCTGGTCGCCGCGGGCGTTCGATGGGTCGGATATTCCCGACGGGGACCTGCTGACCATCTTCGAAGCGGCGCGATGGGCGCCCTCGGCGTTCAACTCGCAGCCGTGGCGCTTCCTCTACGCGAAGCGGGGCGATGCCGACTGGGAGCGCTTCCTCGATCTGCTCATTCCGTGGAACCGGGGCTGGGCGCAGAGCGCGTCGGTGCTCGTCTACATTGTTTCGGACAGCCTGCCCTTCACGGACAAGGCGACCGGCGAGCCGGCGCCGTCGCACACCCACAGCTACGATGCCGGGGCCGCCTGGGTCAGCCTGGCGCTGCAGGCGACGCGGACGGGCTATCACGCCCACGGCATGTCGGGGGTCGATTTCGACCGGGTGCGAACGGAGCTCGGCGTGCCCGAGCGCTACCGGGTGGAGGCGGCGGCAGTGATCGGCAGGATCGGCGATCCAGCGATCCTCGACGAACGGCAGCGGGCGCGCGAGTTTCCGAGCGACCGCAAGCCGCTCGCCGAGCTGTTATTCCGCGGAGCGTTCCCAAGCTGAAGGCGCGGCCTTGTGCGGGGCGCGCTTCTGGTGGACATTCTTGCTGAGGAGAGCGCGCGAATGGCGGTCGAGACGGGGACGGCGGGGAAAGGCGACGGGCGGCGCTATGTGACGCTGCCCGCGCGGCCCGAGCCGGTCCGCGTTGCCATCGACGAAACCGCGGTCGTCGTCATCGACATGCAGAATGCCTACGCTTCGCCCGGCGGCTATGTCGACTTGGCCGGCTTCGACATTGCGGGCGCCGCCGGCGTGGTCGAGCAAGTCGCGAAGGTTCTCGACACTGCTCGCGGCGCAGGGGTGCAGGTCGTGTTCCTGCAGAACGGCTGGGACCCGGATTATTCCGAAGCCGGCGGCCCGGGCTCGCCGAACTGGCACAAGTCGAATGCGCTGAAGACGATGCGCGGGAGGCCGGAGCTGCAGGGGCGGCTGCTCGCGCGCGGCGGGTGGGATTATGCGCTGGTCGACGCGCTGACGCCGCGCGAGGGCGACATCTCGCTCCATAAGCCGCGCTACAGCGCCTTCTTCAACTCGCAGCTCGACAGCGTGCTGCGCGCGCGGGGCATCCGCAACATCGTGTTCGTAGGGATCGCCTCGAACGTCTGCGTCGAATCGACGCTGCGCGACGGCTTCCACCTCGAATATTTCGGCGTCATGCTGGAGGACGCGACCCACCATCTCGGCCCCGATTTCGTCCGCGAGGCGACGCTCTACAATGTCGAGAAATTCTTCGGCTGGGTGTCGAGCGTCGCCGATTTCTGCGGCGCCTTCGGGCAGGTCGCGGAATGACGGCTGCCTGTGAGACCCACTCCGTTCGCCCCGAGCCTGTCGAAGGGCTGTCCTTGCTCCGGCAGCCGCCGCAACAAGGGCAGGGCTTCGACAGGCTCAGCCCGAACGGTGGAGCGCAGTCCGATCCATTCTAGGAGGCCCTGATGCCGTTCGAGTCGATCAACCCGCCGCAATTCCCGACGCCGATCGCGCCTTATTCGGCGGGCACCAGAGCCGGCGACATCGTCTACGTCTCCGGCACGCTCGCGCTCGGGCCGGGGGGGACGGTGCTGCACCCGGACGACGCCGAGGCGCAGACGCGGCATGTGCTGGAGACGATCCGGATCACGCTCGAGGCGGCCGGCGCGACCATGGCCGATATCGCCTTCAACCACATCTTCCTCACCGACTGGGCGCACTACCCGGCGATGAATGCGGTCTACGCCGAATATTTCCCGGGCGCCAAGCCGGCGCGCTACTGCATACAGTGCGGCCTGGTGAAGCCGGGCCTGGTCGTCGAGATCGCCAGCGTGGCGCATATCGGCGGGTGATCGCAGGGCTTCACTTCGAGGCGCATGGTCCGAGCGACGCAACGCCTATGATAATGTCGGCGGGGCTGGGAGGCGCCGGAGCCTATTGGCGACCCAATCTCGCCGCGCTGGCGGAGCGGCATCGCGTCATCCTCTACGATCATCGCGGCACCGGCCGAAGCGACCGGGCGCTTCCTTCGGCCGTCAGCGTAGCCGACATGGCCGATGACGTGATCGCCCTGATGGATGGGCTTGGCCTCGATCGCTCTCACTTCGTCGGTCACGCGGCCGGCGGGCTGGTCGGCCTGATGCTGGCAGTGCGCGCGCCCGAGCGGCTTGCCAGCCTGGTGGTGGTCAACGGCTGGACCCGCCTCGACCCCCATTTCGCGCGCTGCTTCGAGGCGCGCCTCGCCTTGCTCCGCGATACCGGACCGAGCGCCTATCTGCGCGCCCAGCCGATCTTCATCTATCCGGCGGCGTGGAGCTCGGAGCACCATGACGAGCTCGATGCGGAGCTGGACGATCAGCTGGCCCATTTCCAGGGCAGGGACAATCTGGAGAAGCGGATCGCCGCGCTGCAGGCTTTCCATCTGGACGATCGGCTCGGCGAGGTCGCGACGCCCTTGCTCGCGATCGCCGCCAGGGACGACATGCTCGTGCCCTGGACCTGTACGCCGGCCTATGCAGAGCGCATCGCCGGTGCGAAGACGGTGCTGATGGACTGGGGCGGCCACGCCTGCAACGTCACCGATCCGGACGCCTTCAACCGCCACGTGCTCGATTTTCTAAGGAGCTGACAACATGGAAATCGGCATCTTCACCCCCATCGGCAACAATGGCTGGCTGATCTCCGAGAACAGCCCGCAATACATGCCGAGCTTCGATCTCAACAAGGCGATTGCGCAGAAGGCGGAGAGCTACGGGGTCGATTTCCTGCTTTCGATGATCAAGCTACGCGGCTTCGGCGGCAAGACCGAATTCTGGGAATATAATCTGGAGAGCTTCACGCTGATGGCCGGCCTTGCCGCCGTCACCGAGAAGATCAAGATCTACGCGACCTGCCCGACGCTGGTCATCCCGCCGGCCTTCTGCGCGCGGATGTGCAACACGATCGATTCGATCAGCCACGGCCGCTTCGGTCTCAACCTGATCACCGGCTGGCAGCGGCCCGAATACAGCCAGATGGGGCTGTGGCCCGGCGACGAGCATTTCCGCAACCGCTACCAGATGCTCGCGGAATATGCGCACATCCTGCGCGAGCTGTGGGCGACCGGAGTCTCCGACTTCAAGGGGCAATATTACCAGATGGAAGACTGCCGCGTCCGGCCGCTGCCGGAGGGCGAGATGAAGATCATCTGCGCGGGAAGCTCGGACGAGGGGCTCGCTTTCTCGGCGCAATATGCCGATTACGCCTTCTGCCTCGGCAAGGGCGTCAACACCCCCAAGGCCTTCGCCTCGAACAACGAGCGCCTGATGGCGGCGACCGCCAAGACCGGCCGGGACGTGCGCATCTACGCGTTGTTCATGATCATCGCCGCCGAGACGGACGACGAGGCGATGGAGAAATGGATCTCCTACCGGGAGGGCGTCGACGAGGAGGCCGTCGCCTGGCTCGGCGCCCAGGGCGCGGCCGACAAGACCTCGGCGACGACCAACGTCCGCCAGCTCGCCGACCGCGAGAGTGCGGTGAACTTGAACATGGGCACCCTCGTCGGCTCCTACGAGAGTATCGCGCGCATGCTCGACGAGGCCTCGACCGTGCCGAACACCGGCGGCGTGCTGCTCACCTTCGACGATTTCATCGAGGGCACCGAGCAGTTCGGCACCCGCATCCAGCCGCTGATGAAATGCCGCGAAGGCGTCGTCTCGGCGGCCTGCTGACATGCCCGAATACCTCGCTCCCGGAGTCTATGTCGAAGAGATCGAACGTGGTCCGCGACCGATCGAAGGCGTGCCGACCAGCACCGCCGCGCTGCTCGGCGAAACGGAGCGCGGGCCGACGCGGCCGCGCCTGGTGACGTCTGTCAGCGAGTATCTCCGCCAGTTCGGCGGGCCTGCGGGCGAGGACCGATATCTCCCCGACGCGATCCGCGGCTTTTTCGAGAATGGCGGCCGGCGCGCCTTCGTCTGCCGGATCGTCGGCGCCGGGGCCAGCGCCGCCGCGCTCACCGCCGGCCCCCTTCGGATCGAGGCGGTGGGCCCCGGCGTGTGGGGCAATCGTCTGTTCGTGAGGCTAGGCGCGGGAACGAAGCTCGCCCGCTACCGGCTGCAGGTCGCTTACTGGCAGACTCTCCCCGCCGCCGGCTTTCCGGCCGACCCCTTCGCGCAGCCCGGGGGTCCCGCCGCGCCGGCTTTGGTCGAGGATTTTCGCGATATCGCTTTCGACGATCCGGCGTCGCCGGATTACTACGCGAAGGTGATGGACGGCGCTTCGAGCCTGATCCGGATCGCGCCGAGCGGCCCGTTCGCCGACGTCGCCGAGATTCCCTTCTCCGCCCTCGAGGGCGGAGCGGATGGGGCGCTGCCGAACCCGGCCGACTATGAAGGCGCGGAGGGCGCCGGCCTCGCCGCGCTCGATCTCGACGAATATCGCGAGGTGGCGCTCGTCGCCGCGCCCGCCGCGCCGGACGATGCCGTCGAGGCGGTGTACCGGCATTGCGAACGCAGCCGTTTCCGCTTCGCCGTCATCGACGCGCCGCGCAATTGTGCGAATATCGCCACCCTCGATCCGCGTGCGCGGTGGGACAGCGCCTATGCGGCTTATTATTATCCCTGGCTCTGGGTCCCCCACCCCCTTAGCGGCGGCCGCCGCCTGGTTCCGCCGAGCGGGCACGTCCTCGGCCTCTATGCACGCACCGACGTCGAGCGGGGCGTTTGGAAGGCGCCGGCCAACGACGTCCTGCGCGGCGTTATCGGCCTCGAGTTCCCGATCAACGAGCGCGACCAGCAAGTGCTCAATCCGCGCGGCGTCAATGCGATCCGGCAGTTCCCCGGCCGCGGCATCCGCGTCTGGGGCGCGCGGACCCTTTCGAGCAACAGCCTCTGGAAATATGTGAACGTCCGCCGCCTGTTCATCTTCCTCGAACGCTCGATCTACGAAGGCACGCAATGGGTGGTGTTCGAGCCCAACGACGAGCGGTTGTGGGCGCGGGTCAAGGACACGATCCGCCTGTTCCTGCGGACGCAATGGCGCGAGGGCGCGCTGATGGGCGCCACCGAGGAACAGGCTTTCACGATAAACTGCGACCGTTCGACGATGACCGAGGACGACATCCTGAACGGCCGGCTGATCTGCGAGATCGGCATCGCGCCGGTGCGCCCGGCCGAGTTCGTGATCTTCCGCATCTTCCAGAACACCGCCGGCGCGCAAAGCTGAGGCGCGGGGGCCTCTGCTGCCTCGCTAACGGCGGGCCTTGCGGGCGGCGTAGCGCGCGTCGCGCGCGGCCTTGCGTTCCTCCTCCGTCGGCGCGGGAGGCGGGGCGTTCGCGGCGGCGGTCTCCGCCGCTCGCGCTTCAGCCTCGGCCTTCGCTGCCGCAGCGGCCTTGCGCTGCTCGGCCCGGGCCGCGTCCCGCGCCTCGCGCTTGGCCTGGCGCGCGGCGGCGGCCTCCGGATCGGGTGCGGGCCTGGTGCGCAGCTGGTCGAGCGCCTTGCGCTTCGCTTCGGCGGCGCGGCCGACCCGGTCCTGGTAGCTGTCCCCCTTGGGCTTCATTCCTTCGGCTCCTTCGCGGCCCCAGCGCACGGCCGCCGCGGCGGTTCCCGGGCCTTCTCAGGCTAGGCGCTCGGGGACGGCGAGCGCCTCGATGTGGAGGGTCGCCTTCGGCGCGACCGCCTCCCAGGGGAAGACGTACCAGCGCTTGTCGCGGCTGCGGTCGATCTTGCTGCCATGATATTCGGCCCGTGCCTTCGAGCAGACGTTGTGGATCAAAACGGCGACGCGCAGGCGGTCCGGCGCATCGACCTTCGCCTCGATCGCGGCGCGCAGATAGTCGATCGTGCCGCCGCTGTCGTTGATATCGTCGACGATCAGGATGCGCGCGCCGTCGCTTATCTTGGCCGCCAGCTTGTCGAGCAATTCGTCGCCGAAGCCGCGATCCCTGGTGCTGTGGTCGACCGACAGCATCTGCAGACCCGTCCGGTGGGAGAGATAGGCCGCCGGCACCAGCCCGCCGCGGCCGATCCCGACCAGGAAATCGGGCTTCCATTCGTCCGCCTCGATCTGGACGGCGAGCGCTTCCACTTCTTCGAGGAAGCGCTCGTACGGAATGTAATGAAGGGTGGGTTCGGACATGGCCGGTCCTGATGCTGGGAGCGCACCGTCTTAAAGCGCGGCGCGGCTCGCGACAACGCCGGACCCGGCGAGACGCCGGGGGTCTGCGGCGCGTTGCGCCGCGCACGCCTTGTGCCTAGCGTCGCCTTATGGCCGACCCCGAGAATCTCGACGTCCTGATCGTCGGCGCCGGCATCTCCGGAATCGACGCGGCCTATCACCTCCAGAAAAGGCTGCCGGGGAAGAGCTTTGCCATCCTCGAGGCGCGCGAGCGGATCGGCGGCACCTGGGATCTGTTCCGCTATCCCGGCATCCGCTCCGACAGCGACATGTATACGTTGGGCTTCCCCTTCCGGCCGTGGCGCGGGGACAAGTCGATCGTCGAGGGCGCCGAAATCCGCGACTATGTCGAGGAGACGGCGCGCGCCTTCGGGATCGACCGCCGCATCCGCTTCCGACACCGGGTGACGAAGGCGAGCTGGTCGTCGGCGGACGCTCGCTGGTCGGTCGAGGCGGAGAGCCCCGAAGGCGTTCGCCGGTTCCGCTGCGCCTTCCTGTTCCTGTGCAGCGGCTATTACGATTATGCCGCCGGCTATCGCCCCGCCTGGCCGGGCGAGGCGGGCTTCCAGGGCCGCATCGTCCACCCCCAGCACTGGCCCGAGGATCTCGACGTCGCCGGCAAGCGCGTCGTCGTCATCGGCAGCGGCGCCACCGCGGTGACGCTCGTTCCCGCGCTCGGCGAGACGGCCGCCCACGTCACCATGCTGCAGCGCTCGCCGAGCTACGTGGTCTCGCTCCCCTCGCGCGACCGGCTCGCCAGGGGACTCGGCGCGCGCCTCACCCGCGCAAAGAACGTCGCGCTCGGAATGTATTTCTTCAATCGCGCCCGCAGGAAACCGGACAAGGTGCGCGCCTTGCTGCTCGACCTGGTGCGCGGCGAACTTCCCGAGGGGTTCGACGTCGAACGCCATTTCGCGCCCGCCTACAAGCCGTGGGACCAGCGCATGTGCCTCGTGCCCGACGGCGACCTGTTCGCCGCGATCCGCGAGGGACGGGTGTCCGTCGAGACCGGCGAGATCGAGACGTTCACGCGCGGCGGGATCCGCTTGAGCTCCGGCGAGGAGATTCCGGCCGACATCGTCGTCACCGCCACCGGCCTCGTCCTGAAGCTGCTCGGCGGGGTCGCGCTCAGCGTCGACGGCGAGCCGGTCGAGGCGGCGGGGCGCCTGGTCTATAAGGGCATGATGCTCGAAGACGTTCCGAACCTCGCTTTCACCTTCGGCTACACCAATGCGAGCTGGACGCTGAAATGCGACCTCACCTCGCGCTATCTCTGCCGCCTGCTCCGCCACATGAGCAAAGCCGGCTACCGGATCTGCACCCCCCGCGTCCGCGGCGAGGTCGAGCGGCGGCCGCTGCTCGATTTCACTTCCGGCTACATCGCCCGCGCGGCGGACGTGCTTCCGAAGCAGGGCACCGAAAAGCCCTGGCGCGTACCCCAGAACTATTTCCGCGACGTCGCGACGCTTGGCTTCGGCCGGGTCGAGGACGGCGTGATGGAATTCGGCTGAAGCCGGTGGCACGGAGCCGCCGCCGCCGGGTCCTCCTCGCGTTTGTCGCCGCGATGGCGCTCGCCGCCGTCTACGTCGTCGCGGCGGGGAGCGTCTCGAAAGGCCTCAGCCGGGAGGACCTGCAGGCGATCGCCTTGCTGCGGGCCGAACCCTATTGCCGCGAGCGCTCGGGCTTCGCCTCGGAGCTGCGCTGCATCCGCCACGTCCAGGCGGCCGTGCTCGCTATCGGACGAAGCGGCAGCTGCGCCCGAAAAGGCTCGCGGATCGAGCCGATGGACTTCATCCGGCGCGGCTATGGCTGCTGCTTCGATCGCGCCCGCTTCATCGAAAAGGCGCTCGGACATTACGGGTACACGACCCGCCACGCCGCTCTCTATTCGCGCCGCTACGGCTTGCCCGGGCTGCTGACCCGGTGGATCGATTCGCATGCGGGGACGGAGGTGCTGACCGTCCGCGGATGGCTCGCTGTGGATTCGGTGCAGCCCTTCATCCTGATGACGCGAGACGGCCGACCGCTGCGCTTTGCCGATTATCACGATCCGGCGCCCGGACAACCGGTCGAGCGGGCGGGGCCGGGCCACGACTTCCGGTTCGATCGGCCCTATTACGTGATCTACGGCCTCTATTCCCGGCACGGCGGCTTCCACGGACCGAACCTGCCGGCTCCCGAAATCCATTATCCCGATTTCCTGCGCTACACGCTGCTGCGACAGGATTGAGAGGGCGCCCGCGCTTGACTCGACCCGGCCGGCGCGGCAGCTGACGTTAACGTAAAGGAGAGACGATGCCGGACCTCGAAAGCTTTCGCGCCGAGACCCGCATTTGGCTCGAGGCCAACTGCCCCGCCGAGATGCGCGAGCCGGTCCGCGACGAAAGCGACATGTGCTGGGGCGGGCGCAACCCCGCCTTCAAGAACCCGGCGCAGAAGCTCTGGATGGTGCGCATGGCCGAGCGCGGCTGGACGGTGCCGGACTGGCCCGCCGAATATGGCGGCGGCGGGCTCTCGCCGGCCGAGACCAAGGTCCTCAAGCAGGAGATGGCGCGGATCGGCGCGCGCAACCCGCTGATGAGCTTCGGCATCTCGATGCTCGGCCCGGCCCTGCTCAAATACGGCAATGAGCAGCAGAAGAAGCGCTTCCTGACCGAGATCGCCCGCGGCGAGATACGCTGGTGTCAGGGCTATTCGGAGCCCAATGCCGGCTCGGACCTCGCTTCGCTTCAGACCAGATGCGAGGATCGGGGCGACCACTGGCTGGTCAACGGCCAGAAGGTCTGGACCAGCTATGCGGACAAGGCCGACTGGATATTCTGCCTGGTGCGGACCGATTTCGACGCGCCCAAGCATAAGGGCATCAGCTTCCTCCTGTTCGACATGGCGAGCCCGGGCGTCTCGACCCGGCCGATCCTGCTCATCTCCGGCTACTCGCCCTTCTGCGAGACCTTCTTCGACGATGTGAAGGTGCCGAAGGACCAGCTGGTCGGCGAGCTGAACAGGGGCTGGGAGGTCGCGAAGTATTTGCTCGGCCACGAGCGCGAGATGATCAGCGGAATGGGGCTGGGCGGTCAGACCGGAAGCCTCGGCGAGGCGCTGTCTGACGCCGTGGGGGCGGACCCTCTGCTCCGAGCCGACGTGGCGCGCTTCGACGTCGACGCCCTCGCCTTCCGCGCCATGTCCGAGCGATTCATCGACGAGCTGAAGGCCGGGCTCGCTCACCCGGCCCAGCCTTCGATGATGAAATATGCCGGCACCGAGCTCAACAAGGCGCGTCACGAGCTGGTCATGGCCGCCGGCGGCTCCAACGCGCTCGAATGGGAGAGCGACCGCTCGAAGAAGGGCAAGGCCGCGCGCGAATGGCTGCGCACCAAGGCCAATTCGATCGAAGGCGGCACCAGCGAGATCCAGCTCGGAATCGTCGCGAAACGGATATTGGATCTACCGGGGGCCTAAAGCCCTCTCCCCTCTGGGGAGAGGGTTGGGAGAGGGGCAGTCTCCCAATTATCGCCAGGTCGGAGACTCCCCCTCTCCCGGCCTCTCCCCGGAGGGGAGAGGAGAAGAAATGCCGCTCTATTTGACCGACGACCAGAACATGCTGCGCGATACTGCGCGCGGGCTGATGGCCGAGGAAGGCTCGATCGCCAACCAGCTGCGCAAGTATCGCGACATGGGCTGCGGGGACGGCTTCGGCCACGCGCTGTGGAAGCAATTGGCCGAATTGGGGTTCACCGGCATCCTGGTCGACGAGGGGGAAGGCGGCCTCGGGCTCGGCAATGTCGAGGCGGGCATCGTGCTCGAGGAGATCGGGCGGAACCTGACGCCCTCGCCCTTCCTGATCACCGCCGTGGCGGTGGTCGAGGCGCTCAAGGGTACGCCGCACGGGGCCCGATGGTTTCCCGGGATTCTCGCAGGTGACACGGTCGCCGCCCTCGCGATCGACGAAGGCGCGAAGCACCGTCCGGAAGCGATCGCCATGCGCGCGGAGCGCGCGGGCAACGGCTTCCGCCTCTCGGGCCGCAAGCAGTTCGTCGTCCAGGGCGCTTCGGCGGACCTGATCGTCGTCGCCGCCCGGACCGAGGAAGGCCTGACCCTGTTCGCGGTCGAGAAGGACGCGGACGGCCTCGAGATCGAGGGCGTCCGCCTCGCCGACAGCAGCATCGGCGCCCGGCTCGATTTGCGCGACGTCGAGGTCGATGCGGACGCGGTGATCGGCGAAGTGGGTCAGGGCGAGGTGGTCCTGCGCCGCGTGCTCGCCGCCGGCCGCGCCGGCGCGGCCTCCGAGATGGTCGGCCTGGCTTCGGGCGCGATGGCGATGACCGTCGATTATCTCAAGCAGCGCAAGCAGTTCGGCCGCGCCATCGGCGAGTTCCAGGCGCTGCAGCACCGCGCCGCGCATCTTTATTCCGAGATCGAGATCGCGCGCTCCGCGGCATTGAAGGCGCAGCAGCTGCTCGATGAGGGGAGCGCGGAGGCGGAGCTGATGGTCTCGGTCGCCAAGGCCAAGGCCGGCCGTGTCTCGACGCTGGCGGTGCAGGAGGGCGTGCAGATGCACGGCGGCATCGGCATGACCGACGAATATGATATCGGCCTCTACATGAAGCGCGACCGGGTGCTGAACGAGCTGTTCGGCGACGCGAACTATCACGCGGACAAAGTGGCGCGGATGATGGGATATTGACGCTGTTCCCCTCCCTGGAGGGGAGGGGCTAGGGGTGGGTAGGCGAGCGCAGCGAAGCCTGCCTGCCTCGGAGTTTCGCCCGCCTTCGGCGGACCCACCCCCGGCCCCTCCCTTCCAGGGAGGGGAGGAGTTAGCCAATGTCCCTCGACCCTGAAACCTTCGACGCGCTCCTGACCTCCGTCCGCCGCTACGTCGCCGAGCGGCTGCGGCCGCTCGAGGCGCGCGTCGCAGACGAGGATGAGGTTCCCGAGGATGTCGTGCAGGAAATGCGCGAGATGGGCCTGTTCGGGCTTTCCATCCCCGAGGAATATGGCGGGCTGGGCCTCTCGATGTCCGAGGAGGTGCGGATCGCGCTGGCGCTCGGCGGCACCTCTCCGGCCTTCCGCTCCGCGTTCGGAACCAATGTCGGGATCGGCAGCCAGGGCCTGGTGATGGCCGGCACCGACGCGCAAAAGCGCGAATGGCTGCCGCGCATCGCCACGGGCGAGGTGATCACCAGCTTCGCGCTCACCGAGCCCGGCGCCGGCTCCGACAGCGCCTCGGTCCAGACCCGCGCGGTCCGCGACGGCGAGGTCTATCGCCTCACCGGCACCAAGCGCTTCATCACCAATGCCGACAAAGCCTCGCTCTTCACCGTGATGGCCCGCACCGGTGAGCCCGGCGCCCGCGGCGTCTCCGCCTTCCTCGTCCCGGCCGACCTTCCGGGCGTCGGCATCGGCAGGCCCGAGCGGAAGATGGGCCAGCAGGGCGCCCATGTCTGCGACGTCCGCTTCGACGACGCGCCCGTCCCCGCCGCCAACCGACTCGGCGAGGAAGGCGAGGGGTTCCGGATCGCGATGCGCGTGCTCGACCGGGGCCGGCTCCATATCGCCGCAGTCTGCGTCGGCATATCGGAGCGCCTGATCGCCGACGCGGTCGGCTATGCGGGCGAGCGCCGCCAGTTCGGACGAGCCATTGCCGACTTCCAGCTCATCCAGGCGATGATCGCCGATTCCAAGACCGAGACGATGGCTGCACGCGCGCTGGTGCTCGAAGCCGCCGCGCTGAAGGATGCGGGAGGACCGATCACCCTCGAAGCCGCCGCGGCCAAATATTTCGCCAGTGAGACCGTCGGCCGCGTCGCCGACCGCGCCGTCCAGATCTTCGGCGGCGCCGGATACATCTCCGATTACGGCATCGAGCGCCTCTATCGCGACGTCCGCCTGTTCCGCATCTACGAGGGCACCAGCCAGATCCAGCAGCTGGTCGTCGCAAGGGAGACGATGAAGCGGGGGGGGTGAATCCCTCTCCGCGACGAAGTCGTGGGGAGGGGGACCGCCCGAAGGGTGGTGGAGGGGTACTGTCCCGGCCTCGCCAGTTACCCCTCCACCAGGCTTCGCCTGGTCCCCCTCACCATGGTTTCACCATGGGGAGGAATTATCGCCGCCTGATCAGCAGGTTCATCCTGGCCGCCGCGATCGGCTTGCCGCGGTCCTGCTGCCAGGCCTGGGCCTCGACGTTCGTGACCCGGTTGCCGAGGCGCGACACCGCCGCCGCCGCATAGGTGTCGTGGTCGATGCCGCCGCGCATGAAATCGACGGTGACGTTGATCGGCTTCAGCGTCGCCGGCGCGTCGTGTCCGAGCCGGTCGTAGAGCGTGCCGAGAGCCGCGAACTCGAGCAGGCCCGCGATCGCGCCGCCGTGGAGGAAGCCGGGCCGCCCCACCACCTGCTCGCCGAAGGGCATGATCCAGAGCAATTCCCCTGCCTCCGAGCGCTCGGTGCGCAGGCCGAGCAAGGCGGCATAAGGCGGCAGCGCCTGCATGGGTCAGTGGCGCTGCTGGGTCATCCGGTCGACCGCGGCGATGCCGACCGCAGAGGCGATGAAGGCCATGTGGATGATCGCCTGCCACATGACGCCGGTCTCGGTGACCCGCGCGGTCGGCATGCCGATCATGCCGGCCTCGATGAAGGTCCTCAGCAGGTGGATCGAGGAGATGCCGATGATCGCCATCGCCAGCTTGACCTTGAGGATCCCGGAATTGACGTGGCTCAGCCATTCCGGATTGTCGGGGTGGTCCTGCAGCTTGAGGCGCGAGACGAAGGTCTCGTACCCGCCGACGATCACCATGACCAGCAGGTTGGAGATCATCACCACGTCGATCAGGCCGAGCACGACGAGCATGATCTGCTGTTCGCCGAACTCCCAGCTGTGCGTCACCAGATGCCACAGCTCCTTGAGGAACAGCAGGACGTAGACGCACTGGGCGACGATCAGCCCGACATAGAGCGGCAGCTGCAGCCAGCGCGAGCTGAAGATCAGGAGCGGGATCGGCTTCAGCTTGAAGGATTCGCTCGGTTCGAGAGGATTACGTGCCATCGTCGGTGCATAGGGGCGCAGCCTTCGCCCTATCAAGCGGGATCGGATCGAGGTCGGCCGGCTCGTCGACGTCGCGCAGCGTCTCGCGCAGGTCCAGCGACCAGCCGAGCGCCGCGATGCGGGCGACCGTCTCCGCGGCCACTGCCGCGGTGCTCCATGGGATCGCGTCGAACAGGGAGGGGTCGAAGCGGCCCAGGCCGAGCAACGCGTAACCGCCGTCCGCGGCCGGATGGAGGACGGCGTGATGCGTCTCGAGCGAGCGTGCGGCCGCCCGCAGCCGGTGCCGGTCGAGCGACGGGCAGTCGGCACCGATCAGCAGCACGTTGTCGCCGCCGGCGATGGCCCGCCGCGCGGCCCGCGCCAGCCGCTCGCCGAGATCGCCTTCGCCTTGGGCGCTGGGCTCCGCCGGCCCCTCATACCAGCCCGCCGCATCCGGGTCGCCGCACAGCTCGACCGCGAGCCCCGTCGCCAGCGCCTCCGCGATCGTCCGATCCAGCATCTCGGCGGCCAGCCGCGCCGCGCCCTCGGCGCCCAGTGCCGGGATCAGCCGCGTCTTGACCCGTCCGGGAAGCGGCTGCTTCGCGAAGACCGCGATCCGGGTCATCGGCGGCGCCAGCGATGGTACCGCTCCAGCCAGGCGAGCGCGCGCTCCGGCTTGTGGGCCTTCTTCCATTCGCCGGCCGCATATTTGTTGGCCTCGGCCATGGTCGGGTAGGCGTGGATGGTGCCGAGCAATTTGTTGAGGCCGATGCCGTGCTTCATCGCCAGCACCAGCTCGGCGAGCGTCTCGCCGGCATGGGCGCCGACGATCGTCGCGCCGAGAATGCGGTCCTTGCCCGCCGGCACCAGCAGCTTCACGAAGCCGCGCCTGTCGCCTTCGCAGACGGCGCGGTCGAGATGGGCGAGCTCGTAGCGCACCTTTTCATATTCGATCCCCGCCGCCCGCGCCGACTTCTCATTGTGCCCCACCGCGGCGACCTCGGGATCGGTAAACGTCACCCGGGGCAGCACACGATAATCGGCGCGGAATCGCTTCAGGCTTCCGAACAGCGCGTTGACCGCCGCGAACCAGGCCTGGTGCGCGGCGAAATGGGTGAACTGATAGGGCCCCGCGACGTCGCCGACCGCAAAGATGTTCGGACAGCGCGTCTCGAGCCAGTCGTTGACCAGCACGGTCTTGTCCGTCTCGATGCCCAGCGCTTCGAGCCCATAGCCCGAAAGCCGCGCCCTGCGGCCGACCGCGACAATGATCTCGTCGAAGGGGATCGCCTCTTCTCCCTCCCCCTTGAGGGGGGAGGGTCGGGGTGGGGGTGGACTCGTCATCTGGGCAGCGTCTCTTCCGGAGGCTCCGCCCCTCCCCAACCCCTCCCCCTTAAGGGGAGGGGCTCTCAGGATCAGCAACTTTCCCTCCACCCGCACGGCCTCGTGCCCGGTCAGGACCTCCACGCCGTCCTCTCGCAGCGCCTGCTCCACCAGCGCCGAGACCTCCTCGTCCTCCTTCGCCAGCAGCCGCGGGCCGTGCTCCACCTGCGTCACTCGGGATCCGAGCCGCGCGAAGGCCTGGGCCAGCTCGCAGCCGATCGGACCGCCGCCGAGGATCGCGATCCGCTCCGGCACCTTCTCGCGGCCGCGCAATGCGTCCCACATCGTATCGCTGGTGAGGAAGCGCGACGCGTCGAGGCCTGGGATATCCGGCACGAACGGCTCCCCGCCGGCCGCGATCACGATCGCGCGCGCGGTCAGCCGTTCGCGGCCGTCTATCTCCACCGTCCAGGGATCGACCAGCCTCGCATGACCCTGCCGCACGTCGACGCCGAGGTCGCGATAGCGCTCTGGGCTGTCGTTCGGCGCGATCGCCGCGATCGCCTCGTGTACCCGCTCGATCGTGGCGGCGAAGTCCGGCGGACGGTCGATCCCGGCGCCGCGGATCTCGTGCGCCGTCCGCGCCGCAGCGATCAGGGTCTTGGACGGAACGCATCCGGTATTGAGGCAGTCGCCGCCCATCTCCTTCGCCTCGATCAGGGTCACCTTCGCCCGCACCGTCGCGGCGATGAAGGCGGTGACCAGCCCGCCAGCGCCGGCCCCGATCACGATCAGGTTGCGGTCGAAGCGCTTCGGCCGCGTCCAGCCTTTATAGGCGCGCCGCCGCCGCCACCGCGCCACCGCCCATCGGGCGATCAGCGGAAACAGGCCCAGCGCGACCAGCGAGGCGAGCAAGGCCGGCGAGAGCACGTCCATGCCGCTCTCGATGCGCGCCAGCTGCGTCCCGGCGTTGACGTAGACGATCGTCCCCGGGAGCATCCCAGCCTGGCTGACCAGAGCGAAGGCGACGAGCCGCATCGCCGTCAGCCCCATTGCGAGGTTGATCAGGAAGAAGGGGAAGGCCGGGATCAGCCGCAGCGTCAGAAGGTAGAAGGCGCCGTCGCGCTCGATGCCGCGGTCGATCGCCGCCGCCTTGCTCCCGAACCGGGCGCGCACCCAGTCGCGCAGCAGATAGCGCGACGAGAGGAAGGCGAGGCTCGCTCCGATCGTGGAGGCGAAGGAGACGATGATCGTCCCCGTCACCAGCCCGAAGATCGCCCCCGCCGCCAGCGTCATCACCGCCGCCCCCGGCAGCGACAGCGCCGTCACCGCCACATAGAGCAGGAAGAAGGCGCCGATCAGCAAGGCCGGCCGCGCCTCGAGCAGCGCCGCGAGCTCCGCCTGCCGCGCCTTGAGCGCCTCCAGCGTCAGCGTATGGTGCAGTCCGAGCGCGAAGAACGCGGCCACCGCCGCCGCAATGAGCGCGAGCAGCAGGAGCTTGCCGGCCGTCCCCTTCACCATTCCCGCCCTTTCTCGCCCCGTCGGAAAGGCCTAAACCGATCGCGACCGGGAGAGAAGCCATCGCCACCGCGCCCCAGCCGGAAGCCTCGCCCTTCGCGCTCGCCGGCGCGCGCCCGCTCGATCCGGCCAAGTTCCGCGATCCACTCCTCACCGCCGGGGGCGAGCCGCGCGCGAAGGTGGCGCTGCAGCGGCTCGAGACGCTCTGGCTGAACACCGGCACGCTCTGCAACCTCGCCTGCGCGACTTGCTACATCGAGAGCTCGCCGGTGAACGACGCGCTTGCCTATCTCGGCCTGGCGGAAGCGGAGGCGTATCTCGACGAGGCCTTGGCGCTCAGCGCGCGCGAGATCGGCTTCACCGGGGGCGAGCCCTTCATGAACCCGGAGATCGTGGCGATGATCGAGGCGGCGCTCGCTCGCGGCTTCGAGGTCCTGGTTCTCACCAACGCAATGCGTCCGATGCGGCGCTTCGAGGCGGCGCTGCTCGGCATTCCGCCGGCCGAGCGGGCGCGGCTCACCTTCCGCGTCAGCCTCGATCACTACGGCCGCGAGTTCCACGAAGCGGAGCGCGGCATCGGCACCTGGGACAAGGCGCTCTCCGGCCTCCTGTGGCTCGTCGCCAACGGCTTCCCGGTCGCAGTCGCCGGGCGGCGCCTGGGCCGGGAGGAGGACGCGCGCCGCGGCTACGAGCGGCTGTTTGCCGAACTCGGGATCGTCCCGCGCCACCTCGTTCTCTTCCCGACAATGGACTTGGGCGCCGACGTGCCCGAGATCAGCGAGGCCTGCTGGTCGATCCTCGGCGTCTCGCCATCCTCGCCGATGTGCGCGACCAGCCGGATGGTGGTGAAGGCGAAAGGCGCCGCTGCGCCGCACGTCGTCGCCTGCACCCTGCTTCCCTACGACCCGCGCTTCGCCCTCGGCCGCAGCCTCGCCAGCGCGGGCGCGCCCGTGCCGCTCAACCACCCCCATTGCGCCCGCTTCTGCGTCCTCGGCGGAGCGAGCTGCTCGGGCTGAATGCTCTCGGTCGTCATCCCGACGCTGAACGCCGCGAGCGACCTCCCCGACACGCTCGATCGGATGCGTACCGCGGACGAGATCGTCGTCGCCGACGGCGGCTCCACCGACCAGACCGCCCGCGTCGCCGAGCGCTGCGGTGCCCGCCTGATCCTTGCGCCGAAGGGGCGCGGCGCGCAGCTCGCCGCCGGCGCCGAGGCCGCACGCGGCGACTGGCTGCTCTTCCTCCACGCCGACACCGTGCCGGGCCCTCGTTGGCGGGCCGCCGTCGACGCCCATATCGCCGCCGCGCCCGGCAAGGCCGCCTGCTTCCGCTTCCGCCTCGCCGACCGCGCCTGGCAGGCGCGCTGGATCGAGCGCGGCGTCGCCGCCCGCGTTCGCCTGCTCGCGCTTCCCTACGGCGACCAGGGGCTGCTCGTCCCGCGCGCGCTCTACGAGGCGGTCGGCGGCTACCGCCCGCTGCCTTTGATGGAGGATGTCGAACTCGTCCGCCGCCTTGGCCGCAGCCGCCTCAGCCTCCTCGAGGAGACGGCGTCGACCTCCTCCGCCCGCTGGCGTCGCGACGGCTGGCTCAGCCGCTCCGCCCGCAACCTCGCCTGCCTCGCTCTCTACCGGCTCGGCGCGAGCCCGGAGCGGATCGCGCGGCTGTATGGGTGACCGTCATCCCGGCGAAGGCCGGGATCCCGTGGCGTGAAGAGCGGAGGCGTCTATGGGAAGCGCCCTGCACGACGCAGGACAAATCAACTCCGCAGGAGGCGCCCGCAGATCGCGTCCAGCCTGGCCGTCGTCGCCGGGTCGCGCGCCTCGGGGGCGGTCATCACGGCATGATCCAGCGCTTTGTCGATCGGGGAAGGGGCACGCTCCGCCGGCAGCGCCCGCGCCAGCTCGACGATCAGGCGCCGCGACGTCTCGACGTTGGCATGGAGCCGCGCAACGATCTGGGAGACATCCGGCTCTTCGCCCTCGCGCCAGCTGTCGTAGTCGGTGATCGCGCCGATCAGCGCATAGGGCAGCTCCGCCTCGCGGGCGAGCCGCGCCTCGGGCATGCCGGTCATGCCGATGACGTCGCAGCCCCAGTTGCGATAGAGCCGGCTCTCGGCGCGGGTCGAGAATTGCGGCCCCTCGATCGCGACATAGGTGGCGCCGCGCGCCACCTGCGCCCCCGCCGCCTCGGCCGCGCCCGCGACCAGGGCCGAGAGGCGGGGGCAGACCGGATCGGCCAAAGCGACATGAGCGACGAAGCCGGGCCCGAAGAAGCTCGGCGGGCGCGAGACGCTGCGGTCGACGAACTGGTCGGCGAGCGCGAACGCGCCCGGCGCCATTGCTTCGTTCAGCGAGCCCACCGCCGAGATCGCCACCAAGTCCGTGCAGCCCGCCCGCTTCAGCGCATCGATATTGGCGCGGTAGTTGAGGTCGCCCGGGGGGATCCGATGGCCGCGCCCGTGCCGCGGCAGGAAGACGAAGCGCACGCCTTCGATCCGGCCGACCAGCAGCTCGTCCGACGGCGCGCCCCACGGCGTGTCGACCGCGATCCACTGCGCGTCCTCGAGCGCGTCGAGCGCGTACAGCCCCGACCCCCCGATGATTCCGATGACCCACTCGCTCATCGCCGCACCCTAAGGGGCGGTGAGGATCACGCGCAAGTCGCTGACGTTGGTGCCGGTCGGCCCGGTGACGAAGGCGTCCCCGAGCGCCGCGAAGAAGCCGCCGCTGTCGTTCGCGGCCAGCGCCGCTTCGGCGTGTCGCGAGGACCGGGCGAGACTGGTCCCGTCGAAGAAGGCGCCCGCCGCCCCGCCGCTTCCGTCGATCCCGTCGCTGTCGGCGGCGAGACCCTCGATCCGGCTGCCGGCCAGCGCGATCGCACAGGCGAGCGCGAATTCCTGGTTGGGCCCGCCGCTGCCCTCGCCCGTCACACTCACCGTCAGCTCGCCTCCCGAAATCAGCGCCTTGCGGCCGCTCGTCTCCCGCCAAAGCCGTGCGTGAAGAGAGGCGGCGTCCCGCGCCTCGCAGTCATATTCGCCGAGCAGCAGCGGCTCGTAGCCGAGCCGCTCCGCTTCCTCGGCGGCCGCGTGCATCGCCGTCCAGCCCGAGGCGACGACCAGGAACTCGCCCGGCACGTCGAACACGGTTTCGGACCAGCCCGCCGCCGGCGCCTCGATCGCATAGCGTTCGAGCACGGCGCGCGCCTCGGCCTCGCTGGTGAGATCGGGCATCGTCGGTCCCGAGCCGATCTCCCGCGGAATATTGCCAGCGACGTCCGAGATCGCGAGCGTCACCAGCCGCGCAGGCGCCGCCGCCGCGCCGAGCCTGCCCCCTTTGATCCGCGACAGCAGCCGCCGGACGCGGTTGATCTCGACGATGCTGGCCCCCGAGCGCAGCAGCGCCTCGGTCACCCGCCTCTTCTCGGCGAGGCTCAGCCCCTCGCCCGGCGCGCAGGCCAACGCCGAGGCGCCGCCGCTCAGCAGCACCAGCACGAGGTCGCCTGGCTGCGCCTGCTGCGCCAGCGCCATCAGCCGCTCCGCCGCCGCGACGCTCGCTTCGTCCGGCAGGGGGTGGCCGGCGTGCGCGAGCGCGATCCTCCCCAGCGCCGCTCCCGTGCCGTGCGGCGCGACCGCCAGCCCTTCGAGCGGCCCCGGCCAGTGCGCCTCCAGCGCCTCGGCCATACCCGCCGCGGCCTTGCCGATCGCCAAGGCGATCGTCCGTTCCTTCGGCGGTGCCGGCAAGTGCGGCGGCACCACCCGCGCCGGCAGGCAGGCTTCGACGCCCGCCCGCCAGATCGCCTCGAGGTCCGCCCGGCTCATCGGCCTTTCTGTGGGCGCGGCGCTCGGCTAGCACAAGCCGATGTGGCAATCGCGGAAGACGGTCGCAATTCTCTGGCGGCACCGTTGGGTGCGCAGCCTCGTCTGGCTGCTGGGCGGCCTGCTCGCGGTTCCGCTTTCCTACTTCGCCGCCGCCGCGATCCTTGGGTTCATGTCGGCCAATGCCGGCTGGCGCGAGGCGGAGCGCGGAGTCACGATCTTCGTGCGGACCAATGGCGTCCACACCTGGATCGTGATGCCGAAGGTGAGCGGGGCGATCGACTGGCGCCCCTTCGCCCCGCCGCATCACCTGCGCGACCCCCGCTACGGGGCGGGCGATCATGTCGCGATCGGCTACGGCAACCGCGAATTCTATCTGAACACGCCGACCTGGGGAGACCTCAGCCTGAAGACCGCTTTCTACGCCTTCTTCGGCAACGGTCCGACCCTGCTCCACGTCGAGCACGATCACCGGCCGCAGGCGGCCCCGTGGCAGCGTCCGATCGTGCTCAGGCCGGAGGAATATCGTCGCCTGACGACGTTCATCGCTGCCGGCTTCCGCCGCGACCGCCACCGCCGCACCATGCCCGTCCTCGGCCGCGGCTACGGCCCCGCGGACATGTTCTACGAAGCGAATGGCGGCTACAGCTTCGTCCTCACCTGCAACGAATGGACCGGCCGCGCCCTGCGCGCCGCCGGCGTGCGCACCGGCCTCTGGACGCCGTTCGAGCAGAGTATCATGTGGCGATTGGATTGAGCGGCGCGGCTGCGCTAAGAGGGCGCCGCAAACGGACAGGGGAGCTCGAACATGGCTAAGATACTCGGAAACTTCCATCTCGCTTTGCTGATCGGGGTGGCGCTGCTGCTCGCCGCGATGTTCGGCCTCCACGGCGAGGTGATGGACGACGTCTACTGGGCGCAGTTCCTGCGCTTCCTCCACGTCTTCGCCGGGATCCTGTGGATCGGCCTGCTTTATTATTTCAACTTCGTCCAGATCCCCACCATGCCCAAGGTGCCCGCGGAGCTGAAGCGCGGTGTCACCGGCTTCATCGCCCCCGCGGCTTTGTTCTGGTTCCGCTGGGCGGCGCTGGCGACGGTGATCCTCGGCCTGCTGCTCGCCGAGATGAGCCGAGGCGGCTACGTCTCGGACGCTTTGACGCTGCAGGAGGGATTCCGCACGATCGGGATCGGCATGTGGCTGGGCATCATCATGGCCGCCAATGTCTGGTTCGTGATATGGCCGAACCAGAAGAAGGCGCTCGGCATCGTCGCTGCCGACGACGCCGCCAAGGCACGCGCCGCCCCGATCGCGATGATGGCGTCGCGGATCAACCTCATATTGTCGATCCCGATGCTCTACTGCATGATCGCCCAGCCCCACGTCGGCTGACCCCAAGCGGCGGCGCGCCCGGCCCGCGGCGCGCCGCCTCCTCCCAAATCATGGAAACCGTCCGTTCGATTGCCGCGTCGGTGGGTCTCACCCCCATGCAGATGCTCGAATATCTGGCGTTCGCGCTGGGGGTGGTGAATGTCGCTCTCATCGTGCGCCGGAGCATCTGGAATTACGCGTTCGGCATCGGCTCCGTGACCGCCGCCCTTTTCGTGCTCTTTTCGGGGAAGCTCTACTCCGAGGCGGGCCTCCAGGTCTTCTTCATCGTCGTCAACGTCTACGGGTGGGCGAAATGGACCGCGGCCCGGCACGAGGCCGGCAGGATCGTCGTTCTCCTGATGACGCCCGGGCAGCGCATCGTCTGGTCCGGCGGGATCGCGGCGTCGGGCCTCGCCCTCGGCTGGGCGATGGATGAGTTCACGAACGCTGCCGCGCCATATCCGGACGCGCTGATCGCTTCGACCAGCATCGCCGCCCAGATCCTGCTCGCGCAGCGCAGGCTCGAAAACTGGGTCCTTTGGATCCTCGTCGATCTCGTCGCGGTGCCGCTCTATCTGAGCCGGGGATTCGAGCCGCTCGCCGCGCTCTACGTGATCTTCTTCGGTCTGTCGGTGGCCGGGCTGATCGCTTGGCGGCGTGCGATGAAGGAGGACCCGCCTGAGCTCGAAAGGCCGGCCGTCCCGTTTGAG
>Ga0196965_1000321_pt1 | contig 32322 bp, 32 predicted proteins | sample S1_20metaG_FD_148668 | JGI IMG/M metagenome (GOLD analysis project Ga0196965, IMG submission 148668) | Soil microbial communities from Anza Borrego desert, Southern California, United States - S1_20 | ecosystem: Environmental > Terrestrial > Soil > Desert | place: USA: California | collected...
ATCTACATCCCCTCGGAGGACGTCTTCGTCGCGGTGCTCGCCAACAGCGACGGGCCGACAACGGCGCCGGCCCTGGTGGCAAGGCGGCTCGCCGCGCTCGCCATCGGCGAGCCCTATCGCGCCTTCACCCGCGCCGTGGTCGATCCGGCGAGCCTGGCCCCGCTGTTCGGCATCTACCGGATCGGGGACGGCGCAACCGGCCGCCGCTTCTTCTCCCGGGACGGCAGGCTCTACACGATGCGCGACGACGGATCGCCCGAGCGCGAAGTGTTCGCCGCGGGCGACGACCATTTCTTCTATCCGGGCAGCTTCAACTGGTTTCGCGTGGTCCGCCGCGCGGACGGAGCGCATGTCATGGAGATGCATCAAGGCGGGGAAGATTCCGCCGAGCTCTCGACCCGAGCCGGCGACATCCCCACCGAGGCGCCGGCGGCGCAGGTGGGCCGCGCGATCCTCGAATCCTATGTCGGCCGCTACGCAACCGAAGGGCCCGCCGCGGAAGTGGCGATGGGAGCCGACGGCATGCTGACGATCCAGCTGGAGGGGCAGCCCGCCATCCCGCTTCGGGCCAGATCGGAAAGCGAGTTCGAGATTGCGGGCGTCGGGGCCACGATCGTCTTCCATGCGGAGAACGGAACGGTGAACCGCTTCGTTATCCGCCAGGGCGGGCGCGAGCTCGAGGGGCGGCGCGTCGTGCGTTGAGCCGCGCCACCGGTTGACGAGAGGCCAGGCCGGGAAGCAATAGCGGGGCGATGGCCGGGACGATCGACAGAGCGGGGCTGCAGATCGCCGCGACGCTGGCGCGCTTCATCGAGGAGGACGCGCTGCCCGGAACGGGCGTCGATTCCGACGGCTTCTGGCGCGGCGTCGCCGACATCTACGCCCGCTTCGTGCCGGAGAACCGGGCGCTGCTGGCGGTGCGCGATTCGCTGCAGGCGAGGATCGACGCGTGGCACGACGCGCATGCGGGGCAGGCGTCCGTCCATGCCTACCAGGCCTTCCTGCGCGAGATCGGCTATCTGGTCGACGAGCCCGAGCCCTTCGCGATCGCGCCGGGCGATGTCGACGACGAAGTCGCGCGCATCGCCGGACCGCAGTTGGTCGTGCCGGTGCTCAACGCCCGCTTCCTGCTCAACGCGGCCAATGCGCGCTGGGGCAGCCTCTACGACGCGCTGTACGGCAGCGACGCGGTCGCCGGTCAGGCCGCGGGCCCTGGTTACGACCCCGCGCGGGGCGCGACGGTCATTGCCCGCGGCAGGGCGTTTCTCGACGGCGCGGTGCCGCTCGCATCCGGTTCCTGGTCCGATTTCGAAGGGAACGATCCGGCGCTCGCCGATCCCGCGCAGCTCGTCGGGCGGCGCGGGACGAATCTGCTCTTCCGCCACAACGACCTGCATATCGAGCTGGTCGTCGACCGCGACCACCCGATCGGCCGCGACGACCCGGCCGGGATCGCGGACATCGTGCTGGAGGCGGCGCTGACCACGATCGTCGATCTCGAGGATTCGGTGACGGCGGTCGACGCCGACGACAAGGTCGCGGCCTACGGGAACTGGCTCGGGCTGATGCGCGGGGACCTCGAAGCGCGGTTCGACAAAGGCGGACGTGCGCTGACCCGGTCGCTGGAGGAGGATCGCATCTACGAGGCGGCCGACGGCTCCGAGCTCGTGCTGCCCGGACGCAGCCTGCTCTTCGTCCGCAATGTCGGCCATTTGATGACCACGCCCGCCATCCTGCTGCCCGACGGAAGCGAGGCGCCGGAGGGGATTCTCGACGCGATCGTCACCAGCCTGATCGCGCTGCACGACCTCAAGGGGCTGGGACGCTTTCGCAACAGCCGCGCGGGTTCGGTCTATATCGTCAAACCCAAGATGCATGGGCCGGACGAGGCCGCGTTCACCGACCGGCTGTTCGACGCGGTCGAGGATCTGCTCGGCCTCGCCCGCCACACCCTCAAGGTCGGCGTGATGGACGAGGAAAGGCGGACCTCGGCCAATCTGGCGGCCTGCATCCGCGCGGTGAAGGACCGGGTGATGTTCATCAACACCGGCTTTCTCGACCGGACGGGCGACGAGATCCACACCTCGATGCGCGCCGGCGCCATGGTTCCGAAGGGCGAGATGAAGGGGAGCGCCTGGATCCGCGCTTATGAGGACCGCAATGTCGGCATCGGCCTCGCCTGCGGCTTCGCCGGCCGCGCGCAGATCGGCAAGGGCATGTGGGCCGCGCCCGACCGGATGGCCGACATGCTGGAGCAGAAGATTGCCCACCCGCGGTCCGGCGCCAATACGGCCTGGGTGCCGAGCCCGACCGCGGCCGTGCTGCATGCCCTCCATTATCACGAGGTCGACGTCTTCGCGCGCCAGCGGGCGCTGAAGGCGAGGCCGATTCCCGGCCTCGAGGAGTTGCTGACCATCCCGCTCGCGTCCGGCCGGAACTGGTCTGCCGGTGAAATCCGCGACGAGCTCGACAACAATGCCCAGGGCATTCTCGGCTATGTCGTGCGTTGGATCGACCAAGGCGTTGGCTGCTCGAAAGTGCCGGACATCCACGACGTCGGGCTGATGGAGGATCGCGCCACTTTGCGCATCTCGTCCCAGCACATCGCCAACTGGCTGCTGCATGGAATCTGCTCGGCGGAGGAAGTCGATGCAGCGCTGCGCCGGATGGCTGCGAAGGTCGACGCCCAGAATGCGGGCGATCCTCATTATCGGCCGATGGCCGGCAACGAAGCGACCAGCCTGGCTTTCCAGGCGGCGCGCGCGCTCGTCTTCGAGGGAGCCCGGCAGCCGAACGGCTATACCGAGCCGCTGCTCCACAGCTTCCGCCGGCGTGTGAAGGAGCGGGCGGCTTAAGGCTTAGCGGGGGAGCGGTGCGAATGAGCGAAGCTGCAACGGAAGCGGACCGCCCCGGTCTGCTCGAACGGCATTTCGAGCTCGGCGCGCGCGGCAGCGACCTGCGGACCGAGATCCTCGCCGGCGCCACCACCTTCCTGACCATGGCCTATATCGTGCTGGTCAACCCGGCGATCCTCGGCCAGGCCGGGATGCCCGTCGCGGCGGTCGCGGCGGCGACCTGTCTCGCCGCCGGCTTCGCCAGCATCCTGATGGGGGCGAGCGCCAACATGCCGCTCGCGCTCGCGCCCGGGATGGGGCTCAACGCCTATTTCGCCTTCACCGTGGTCGGAGCGATGGGCGTGCCCTGGCCGGTCGCGCTCGGTTGCGTCTTCATCTCCGGCGTCGCCTTCCTTCTGCTGACCTTCGCCGGCATCCGCCAGCTGATCATCGCGGCGATCCCGCAATATCTGTTCGCAGCGGTGGCCGGGGGAATCGGGCTGTTCATCGGCTTCATCGGTTTGAAGAATGCCGGCATCGTCGTCTCCAACGAAGCAACCTCCGTCGCGCTCGGCGATTTGCGGGCGCCCGGCGCGGCGCTCGCTTTGCTCGGGCTTGCGATCGTCGCGGCATTGGCCGCCTGGAAGGTGCGCGGCGCGATCCTGATCGGCATCCTGGCCACGACGCTCGCCGGTTGGGCTTTCGGCCTGGTCGCATTCGCGCCGCAACCCTACGATCTCACCGCCATCGCCCAGACCGCCTTTCAGCTCGATCTCGCCGGCGTCTTTTCCGGCCGATACGGGATCGGCCTGTTCGAAATCCTGTTCGTGTTCCTGTTCGTCGACCTGTTCGACAATATCGGCACCCTGGTCGGCGTCACCCGCCGCGCCGGCCTGATCGGCGAGGACGGCCGCATTCCCAGGCTCAACCGCATCCTCTTCACCGATTCGGTCGCGACCATGGCCGGCGCGCTCGCCGGCACCAGCACCGTCACCAGCTACGTCGAGAGCGCCGCCGGCGTGCAGGCGGGCGGCCGCACCGGCATCACCGCCATCGTCACCGGCCTGCTGTTTCTGTTGGCGATGCTGGCCGCCCCTTATGCCCAGCTCGTCCCCCTCGCGGCGACCGCGCCGGCCCTGATCCTGGTCGGCGGCCTGATGATGGCGCCCCTGGTCGACGTGGCGTGGGACGATGCCGAAGTCGCCATCCCCGCCTTCCTTACCGTCGCGATGATCCCGCTGACCTTCTCGATCGCCAACGGCCTGGCGTTCGGAATCACGGCTTATGCGCTGCTCAAGCTGGTGCGAGGGAAGATCACGCGGACGGACTGGCTGCTGCTTGCGCTCGCGGCGCTGTTCGTGGCGCGCTTCGTCTGGCTGTCAGCAGGGTGATGCCGGTCGCTATGATTCCAGCCTTACTGGTAGACCGAAGCACGGTCCGATGACGGACAGCAGGCTCCACTGCCTGTCCAGTCTTCGAAACATCCCCGCGCATTGATGCAGATGCGCTCCAAAAGGCACCCGTTCGTGTACGACGAAGGTGCAACGGATCCGCGAGCGTCGCGTTGCCGGAACGCATTCGACCTGGCTCACCTGGGAAATCCGGGGCTGCTGCCGCCAGAGGACGTCGTCGCAATCAGCAACGTCGGGACATGCCAGACGATAGCGAAATTCGTTATAGGCGTTGCGAGCCTCGTCATCGGTCGGACTGATCGAGGCTGGCCCGAGAATGCCGGAGGTTTCGACGCTCGGATCGCGCGCGGCGCAACCGCCTGAGAAGAGCGCAATCGCGACGACGGCAATCCGTGGCTTCATAAGACGGATGTTCGCAGGAACCCGGACGGTCCGCAATGGTCGCGAAGCCGACGCGAACTGTTGTTTGTAAGGCGCCAGGGCGGATGATCCCCTCTCTACTGGCTTACCCAAATCTCGTCAGCCGGGGCGAGTGCGACTTCGTCGCAATTTTCGCCGGGGCCGGCGCGGTCGACGACCAGGAAGTCGCTTTCTTCCAGTACCAGGAGGAAGTGGTGCCAGACGGCTTTGCGGTAGTGGACGCCCTGGTGACCCTCGGCGCGGAACAGGCGGATCAGGGCGGCATCGAGGGGGCCCGCTGGGGCTACGGCGACAAGGTAGGGGCGGCCGCTCAGCGGGACGAAGGTCTGGCTGCCGAGGGGGTGGCGTTCGAAGACGCGCAGGACCGGCTCGACGAGCGGGCGGGCGCGGAAGAGGCTGACGACGGGAACGCCGCCGCCGTCCGCGACATCCACTTCGGCGAGCGCGTCGTAGCGGACGGCGTGGCCCTGGTTGATGTCGAGCTTCACCGCCTCATCCGAGGCTTCGATCACGCTCCCGAAAGGCGCGAAGGCGTCGGCGGTGAGCGGCTCGGGGGTCATTTCGCGCATGCGCCATGCTTGGCACAGAGCGGCGTTTCGTCCTAGCGTGCTGCGAGGCGATGCATACGGACGAAAGCACCCCTCGCGATCTCGTCGGATACGGCCGGACTCCGCCGCACGCCCAATGGCCGGGCGGCGCGCGCATCGCGGTCCAAGTCGTGCTCAATTACGAGGAAGGCGCCGAGGCCAACGTCCTCGACGGCGACCCGGCCTCGGAAGTCTTCCTGTCCGACATCGCCAATGCGGCCCCGGTCCAGGGCGCTCGGCACATGAGCATGGAGCAGATCTACGAATATGGGTCGCGCGCCGGCGTGTGGCGGCTGCTTCGGCTGTTCGAGCGCTACGACGTGCCGGTCACCGTGTTCGGAGTGGCGCTGGCGATGCAGCGCAACCCGGCGGTGGTCGAAGCCTTTCTGGAGGCGGGGCACGAGATCGCCTCGCACGGCTGGCGGTGGATCAACTATCAGTGGGTGCCGGAGGCCGAGGAGCGCGCCGATCTCGAGCGGGCGATCGAGGTGCACCGGAAATTGACCGGCGAGCGACCGCTCGGCTGGTATACCGGGCGGACCAGCCCGAACACGCGGCGGATCGTCGCCGAGGAGGGCGGCTTCCTCTACGATTCGGACGATTATTCCGACGATCTGCCCTTCTGGACGGAGGCGGCGGGCAGGGCCCACCTGATCGTGCCCTATTCGCTGGAGACGAACGACATGCGCTTCGCCTCGGCGAACATGCAGACCGGCGACCAGTTCTTCGCTTACCTGCGCGACGCCTTCGACATCCTCTATGCGGAGGGCGCGGAAAGCCCGAAGATGATGTCGGTCGGGCTCCACTGCCGGCTCGCGGGACGGCCGGGCAAGATCGCCGGGCTCGAGCGCTTCCTCAGGCACGCGCTTGGCCACCGGGACGTCTGGTTCTGCCGCCGCATCGAGATCGCCCGTCACTGGCGCGCCGTGCATCCGCATGTTTGAGGAGCTGCGCCGGCATCATGTCGATCTCGCCCAGCCGCGGCTGGGGGCGGAGGTGGTCTATGCGACCGACGATTTCTTCGCGGACAAGGCGCGCCTGATCGACCCCGCCGAGCCCGTGTTCATCCCCGACAAATATGACGAGAACGGCAAGTGGATGGACGGTTGGGAGAGCCGTCGCAAGCGGACCCCGGGCCACGATTGGTGCGTCGTCCGGCTCGGCGTGCCGGGGCTCGTCGCCGGCTTCGAGATCGACACGCGGCATTTCACGGGCAATTACCCGCCCGGCGCCGAGCTCGAGGTCTGCCGGAGCGACGAACGGGTGCCGGGCGATGAGGCGGGTTGGACCAAGCTCACCGACCGCCTCGCACTGAAGGGCGACGACCGCGTCTACGTCCCCGTCGAGCATGGCGAGCCGGTGTCCCATGTACGCCTGCACATCTTCCCCGATGGCGGGGTCGCACGGCTGCGCGTCTGGGGGAGGGTTGCGAAGGACTGGTCGAAGGTGGATGCGAATGCGCGCGTCGACCTGCTGGCGATGGAGAATGGGGGCCGCGGGATCATCGCGGATGACGAGCATTACGGCCGGATCGAAAACCTCACCGCTCCCGGGCGAGGAGTAAACATGGGGGATGGCTGGGAGACCAGACGGCTCCGCGGACCGGGTCACGACTGGGCGGTGCTCGAGCTGGGCACATCCGGCCTCATCGACGAGGTCGTCGTCGATACGGCGCATTTCAAAGGCAATTATCCGGACCGCTGCTTCCTCCAGGCGGCGCCCGACGCGTCCGGATCGCCCGAGGAGATTGCCGCGGCCGCGGAGACCTGGCCGATGCTGCTCCCCGAGGTGAAGCTGGAGGCGGACAAGGTTCACGTGTTCCGTGAGGGCCTCGCCGATCTCGGCCCCGTGCGCTTCGTGCGGCTGAACATCATCCCGGACGGCGGCATCAGCCGGCTGCGGCTGATCGGACGGGTCGCGCGGTGACCGCCTTGTTCGAACATTCGCCCTGGGTCGAGGAGCGCGCCGATGCGCGCTCGTCGTCGGGCGACCGCCATGCGGACCTGATGGCCGTCGTCCGCGACGCTTCGCCCGAGGAGCAGCTCGCGCTGATCCGCGCCCATCCCGAGCTGGCCGGCAAGGCCGCGGTCGACCTCACCGAGGCCAGCGCCTCCGAGCAGGCCGGCGCGGGGCTCGACCGTCTGACCCAGCCCGAGTTCGACCGCTTCCATGCCCTCAATGCCGCCTATCGCGAAAAATTCGGCTTCCCCTTCATCATCTGCGTGCGCCTGACCGACAAAGCGGGCATCCTCGCGGCGATGGAACGCCGCCTTGCCAACGACCGCGACACCGAGATCGCCACCGCGCTGGAGCAGATCGGCGAGATCGTCCGGCTGCGCCTCGAGGACAGGGCATGAGCACGCTCTCTACCCATGTGCTCGACACCATGCACGGCCGGCCGGCGGCGGGCATGAGAGTGGCGCTCAGCGGACCGGACGGCGAGATCGCGCGCGGCACCACCAACGGCGACGGCCGCTGCCCCGATCTGCTGCAGGACGCGCTTGCGCCCGGCCGCTACGCTATCCGCTTTGCAGTGGCGGACTATTTCCGCGGCCTCGGCGTCGATCTGCCCGATCCGCCCTTCCTCGACGAGGTGATTGTGGACTTCGGCGTCGCGGCGGATGGCGGTCACTATCATGTGCCTCTCCTCGTCTCGCCTTTCGCTTACTCGACCTACCGGGGCAGTTGAGCAGTGGGCGTCGACTACGGGGAATGGTTGAACCTGGCGCTCAGGTGGCTGCACCTGATCACGGGCATCGCCTGGATCGGCTCTTCTTTCTATTTCGTCTGGCTCGACAACCACCTGAGGCCGCCCGCCGAGGGGGATGCCTCGGGCGAATTGTGGTCGGTCCATGGCGGCGGCTTCTATCACAACCAGAAATATCAGGTTGCGCCCGCCGCCATGCCCGAGCGGCTGCACTGGTTCAAATGGGAAGCCTATTTCACCTGGATCAGCGGTTTTTCGCTCCTCGTCCTGATCTATTATGTCGGCGCGGAGAGCTTTCTGATCGATCCCGGCAAAGCCGATTTGAGCTGGTCCGCGGCGATCGCGATCGGCCTCGGTTCGCTCGCGCTCGGGTGGCTGGTCTATGACGGCCTGTGCCGCTCGCCGGTGGGATCGAGCAATCTCGCCCTCGGCCTGTTCTGGTTCGGCTGCCTCTTGCTCGCCGCCGCCGCCCTCGACGGCCTGTTCAACGCGCGGGCCGCCTATCTGCATGTCGGCGCGATCGTCGGCACGGCGATGGTCGCGAACGTGTTCCTCGTGATCATCCCCAACCAGCGCAAGGTCGTCGCCGACCTGATCGCGGGGCGCACGCCCGACCCCAGGCTGGGCGCGGCGGCCAAGCAGCGCTCGCTGCACAACAATTACATGACGCTGCCGGTGCTGTTCATCATGATCAGCCCGCATTACCCGATGACCTATGGCGCCGAGCGGCCGTGGCTGGTGCTCGCCTTGCTCGGACTGACGGGGATCGCGGTCCGCCACATCTTCAACCTGCGCGGCCGCGGGCGGCCGACCGGCGGAACGATCGCCGTGGCGGCGGTCCTCGCAGCCGCCACCGTCACCTACGTCACGATGGAGAGGCCCCGCGCGGCGGCGCCTGCCGGAGACGTCAGCTTCGCCCAGGTCCAGCCGATCCTGACCGCCCGCTGCTCGGGCTGCCACACCGTCAACCGTCCGCCGCGCGCGATCGCCCTGGACAGCTTCGAGCGCATCCGGGCCGCGTCCGGGCGGATCAAGGCTGTGGCGGTCGACACGCATGTAATGCCGCTCGGCAACGCGACGGGCATGACGCCGGAAGAGCGGCAAGTGCTGGGCGCGTGGATCGCGGCGGGAAGCCCGAGATGATCCGCTTCCTTCTCGACGGCGAGACGATCGAGGTCGACGAGCCGGATTCCGCTGCAACCGTTCTCGAATATCTTCGCTACGCGCTTCGCCGCACCGGCACCAAGGAAGGTTGCGCCGAGGGCGATTGCGGGGCCTGCACGGTTCTGCTCGGCGAGCTGGCGGGCGACAGGCTCGAATGGCGCGCGGTCAATGCGTGCATCCTGTTCCTGCCGATGATCGACGGCAAGGCGCTGAAAACGGTCGAGAGCCTCGGTGGGACGCATCCCGTCCAGCGCGAGATGGTCGAGCGGCATGGCTCGCAATGCGGCTTCTGCACGCCGGGCTTCGTGATGTCGCTCTACGGCCGGAGCATCGGCGCGGCGGGCACGCGCGGCGTGCCGGTCGGCGACGTCATCGCGGGCAATCTGTGCCGATGCACCGGCTACGGACCGATCCTCGCGGCGGGCGAGGCGGTGCCTATGGCGGTCGAGCAGGACGATGGCACCGCCGCGGCGTTGCGCGCGATCGAGCCCGCCTACGGTCACCCCAGCACCGCCGACGAGCTGGCCGACCTGCTGCTGGCGAACCCGGAGACCCGCATCGTCGCCGGGGCGACCGACGTCGGCCTGTGGGTGACGAAGCAGCTTCGCGACCTCGGCCCGACGGTCTTCATCGGCGACATCGCCGAGCTGAGGCAGATCGAGGAGGGTCCCGAGGCGCTGACGCTCGGAGCTGCCGTCCGCTATTCCGAGGCGCGCGAGGCCTTGGCGCGCCTCCATCCGGACCTCGGCGAGCTCGTCCGACGCATCGGAGGAGTCCAGGTCCGGAACGCCGGCACGATCGGCGGCAACATCGCCAACGGCTCGCCGATCGGCGACATGCCGCCGGCCTTGATCGCGCTCGACGCCGAGCTCACCCTCCGGCGCGGAGCCGAGCGCCGCACGATCGCGCTCGAGGACTTTTTCCTCGGCTACGGCAAGCAGGACCGGGCGCCGGGCGAGTTCGTGGAGAGGGTCCGCATCCCGCGTCCGTCGCGCGACATGCTGGTCCGCGTCGTCAAGCTGTCCAAGCGCTTCGACAGCGACATTTCCGGCGTGTGCGGCGCCTTCGCGCTGCGCATCGCTGACGGCGTCGTCACCGCGGCGCGCGTCGCCTTTGGAGGCATGGCAGGAATTCCTGCCCGGGCGCCCGGCTGCGAGGCGGCGCTCACCGGCAAGGCCTGGACCGAGGCTAATGTCGAGGCGGCCGCGCAGGCGCTCGCGAGGGATTACACGCCGCTCGACGATTTGCGGGGCTCAGCCGCCTATCGCCGCAAGGTCGCGGCCAATCTTCTGCGCCGCATCTGGGCCGAGCAGCACGAGCCAGTCAGCGTGCTCCATGGCTGAGGGCCCGGTTCACCAGCCCCTGCCGCACGACAGCGCCGACCTGCACGTCGCCGGCGCGGCGACCTATGTCGACGACCTGCCCGAGCCGCCGGGGGTACTGCATCTCGCCTTCGGCCATGCCGCCGACGGCCATGCCGCCTTGCTGTCGCTCGATCTCGACGCGGTGCGGGCGGCGCCCGGCGTCGTCGCGGTGTTCACGGCCGCCGACATTCCCGGCGAGAACAATGTCGGGCCCGTCGTTCACGACGAGAAGCTGCTCGCTGACGGCGAGGTCCTCTACCCCGGCCAGCCGCTCTTTCTCGTCGCCGCGACGAGCACGCGCGCCGCGCGCCGTGCTGCCCGGCTCGGCAAGGCCGGGGTCGAGCCGCGCCCCGCACTGGTCACGATCGCCGACGCCAGGGCCGCCGGCTGCGAGATCGAAGAGACGCAAATCATGGCCCGCGGCGACGCCGACGCGGCTCTCGCTGCCGCCGCGCACCGCCTGACCGGCACGCTCGAAATGGGCGGGCAGGAGCATTTCTACCTCGAAGGGCAGGCCGCGCTCGCCATAGCCGGCGAGGAGGGACAGCTTCATATCCTGAGCTCCACCCAGCATCCGAGCGAGATCCAGCACCTGACCGCCAAGCTGCTCGGGCGCAGCCATGCCGAAATCGTCGTCGAGGTCCGCCGCATGGGCGGCGCGTTCGGCGGCAAGGAGACCCAGGCCGCCGCCTTCGCCCTCGCCTGCGCGCTGGTTGCGGCGAAGACCGGCCGGCCCGCCAAGTTCCGTGCCGACCGCGACGACGACATGGCGGCGACCGGCAAGAGGCACGATTTCGTCGTCGACTACGACGTCGGATTCGATCGCGACGGGCGCATCGAGGGCATCCGCATCGCCCTGGCTTCGCGCTGCGGGGCGACAGCCGATCTCTCGCCGGCGATCAACGACCGCGCGATGTTCCATGCCGACAATTGCTATTATCTGCCGGCGGTCGAGATCGTCTCGCAGCGGCTGAAGACCCACACCGTCTCCAACACCGCCTTCCGCGGCTTCGGCGGGCCGCAGGGCATGATGGCGATCGAGCGGGTGATGGACGCGATCGCCGCGCACCTCGATCGCGATCCCCTCGATGTGCGGCGGGCCAATCTCTACGGCCCGGGCCGCGACGTGACGCCCTATCACATGGAGGTCACCGACAATGTCGCGCCGGAGCTGATCGCCGAGCTCGCCGAACGCACCGGCTATGCGGCGCGCCGGGCCGAAGTGGAGGCGTTCAACGCGGCTCACAACGTGCTGAAAAAGGGCCTCGCGCTGACGCCGGTCAAGTTCGGGATCAGCTTCACCACGACGCACCTCAACCAGGCCGGCGCGCTGGTCCTGGTCTATGCCGACGGCTCGGTACACCTCAATCATGGCGGCACCGAGATGGGGCAGGGGCTCCACATCAAGGTCGCGCAGGTCGTTGCCGACGTCTTCGGGCTGCCCGTCGAGGCGGTGAAGGTCTCGGCGACACGGACCGACAAGGTGCCGAACACCTCGGCCACGGCGGCCTCGTCGGGCGCCGACCTCAACGGAATGGCCGCGAAAAATGCCGCGGAAACGATCAGGAAGCGCCTCGACGCCTTCGCCGCGGCCGATCCGGATTCGGCAAGCTGGGCCTTCCCCGAGCTCTGCCGGCGCGCGCATTTGAATCGCATATCCCTCGCCGCGACCGGCTATTATGCGACGCCCGACATCGGCTATGATCGCAAGAGCCATCGCGGCCGGCCCTTCCTCTATTTCGCTTACGGGGCGGCCTTGAGCGAGGTCGTGATCGACACGCTCACCGGCGAGCACAGGGTGCTCGCGGTCGACATCCTTCACGACGTCGGCCGCTCGCTCAACCCCGCGATCGACATGGGCCAGATCGAGGGCGGCTTCATCCAGGGCATGGGCTGGCTGACCACCGAGGAGCTGGTCTTCGACGCGCGCGGCCGGCTGCTTACCCACGCGCCGTCCACCTACAAGATCCCGACCGCCAACGACCGGCCGGCGCGGATGGGCATTGCCATCTGGGAGCGCGGCCGGAACACCGAGCCCACCATCCATCGATCGAAGGCGGTGGGCGAGCCGCCGCTGATGCTCGCCATCTCGGTCTTCTCGGCATTGACCCAGGCCGTCGCGGCCGCCGCGCCGGGCAAGGGGCTGCCGAAGCTGGACGCGCCCGCCACGCCAGAGCGTGTCCTCGCCGCGATCGACGAGCTGAGGGCGCGCGATGGCTGACTGGCTGGAGGCGCTGCAGGCGGCGCGGGGCTCGCAGCCGGTCGCGCTGGTGACGATTCTGTCGACCGAGGGATCGGCACCGCGCCGGGCGGGGACGCGCATGACCGTCACGGCGGAGGAATCGGCCGGGACGATCGGCGGCGGCGCGCTCGAGTTCCGCGCGACCGAGCAGGCGCGCGCGATCCTGGCCCAGCCCCCCGGCAGCTGGCGCGTCCAGGATTGGCCGCTGGGACCTTTGCTCGGCCAATGCTGCGGCGGGCAGGTCCGACTGATGATCGAGCATGTCGACCCCGCGATGTGGGACTGGACCCGCGAGCTTGCCGACCGCCGGCCGGTCGCTACCTATTTCTACGACGGCGAAAGCCCGCCCGAGCGCTTCCCCGCCGCCACCGTCGAGGCGGGCGTGAAGCCGCCGCTCCCGCCGCGCGCGGAAAAGCCGCGCGGCGGCACCATCTTCATCGAGCCCGACGACCGGCGCCGCCACCGACCGCTTTTGATGTTCGGCGCCGGCCATATCGGCGTCGCCATCGCCGACCGGCTGGCGCGCCTACCCTTCCGCGTGGCCTGGTTCGACTCGCGGCCCAACCGCAATTTCCCCGGCGTGTCGATGCAGGATGACGATGCCCAGGTCGTTCTGGCGGGCGAGGCGGAGCCCGGCGCCGCGGTGCTGATCTTCACCCACGATCACGGTCTCGACTATCGGCTGACCGCCGCCGCTTTGCGCTCGCAGGCCGATTTCGTCGGGCTGATCGGCTCGGCGACCAAGCGCGCCCGGTTCCTCTCGCGGCTGAGGGCCGAAGGGGTCGACGCGGCGCGCCTCACCTGCCCGATGGGAATCCCCGGCATCTCCGATAGCCAGCCGGACGTGATCGCCATCTCCGTCATCGCGCAGCTGCTGACGCTGGGGGAGGTGCCGGAATGACCGTCCAGGGCTTCCGCGGCGAAATCCTGACCGTCCCCGACGATCCTGCAAAGGGCGGCGAGATCCGTCATTTCGCCGACGGTCTGCTGCTGGTCGAGGACGGCCTGGTCGTCTCCTGCGGCCCCTATCGGGAACCGGACGGCCTGGAGGTCGAGCGCCTGGACGGCCTGATCGTCCCCGGCTTCGTCGACGCGCATGTCCATTATCCGCAGGTCGAGCGCATCGCCTCGCACGGCGAGCAGCTGATGCAATGGCTGGAGCGCCACATCTTCCCCGCCGAAAAGGCGTTCGCCGAGCGGGCCCATGCCGATCAGGTCGCGGCCTTCTTCCTCGACGAGCTGCTCCGCCACGGCACCACCAGCGCGCTGGTCTTCGCCACCGTCCATGCCGGTTCCGTCGACGCTCTGTTCGAAGCGGCGCTGGAGCGGGACATGCGGATCGTCTCGGGCAAAGTGCTGATGGACCTCGGGCCGGAGGGGCTGCGCGACACCGTCGCCTCGGGCCGCGCCGACAGCGAGGCGCTGATCGCCCGATGGCGCGGCCGCGGCCGTCTGGGCTACGCCGTCACGCCGCGCTTCGTCCCCACCTCGAGCGACGAGCAGCTCGCCGACGCCGGCGCTCTGGTCGCGGCGCACCCGGACGTGCTGATGCATAGCCACCTTTCCGAAAATCACGGCGAGATCGCGTTCGTCGCAGAGCGCTTCCCGGACGCGGCCGATTATCTCGACGTCTACGACCGGTTCGGCCTGGTCGGGCCGCGCTCGGTCTTCGCCCATTGCGTCCACATGAGCGACCGCGCGCTGTCGCGCATGGCCGAAGCGGGCTCCGGAATCGCCTTTTGCCCGACCAGCAACATGTTCCTCGGGTCGGGCCTGTTCGATCTCGCGCAGGCCGACCGCCACGGCGTCCGGATCGGCATCGGCACCGATATCGGCGCCGGCACCACCCTCTCCGTGCTTCACACGCTGGGCGAGGCCTACCGGACCTGCCAGCTCCGCGGAACCAGCCTCGACCCGTTCCGCGCGCTCCATCTCGCCACCGCGGGCGGCGCCAGCGTCATCGGCATCGCCGACCGCGTCGGCGCCCTGCTCCCGGGCCAGGAAGCCGATTTCATCATTCTGGACGAGCGCGCCACACCCTTGCTCGCGCGCCGCTGCGCAGGCGCGTCGCTCCATGACCGACTGTTCGCCTTCCAGGTCCTCGGCGACGATCGGGCAGTGGCCGCCACCTATCTGCAAGGTCGGCGGGTCCAGGAATCGTCGGAGCGACGTTTCGACTCTGTTCTTGACAAATAGGAGAATTCCTATTATATGGATTTCTGCCGAGTCGGAACCTCGGCACGGCTCTTTGACATTGTGAGACGAACATTGTGGGCCTGGGACGGAGGCGGCGCTAGAGCTCGCCGATGAGCAGCACCTCGGCGAGCTCGCCTGCCGCCGCGGGCGGCGCGTGGGGGAGGCGGCGGATCAGCGCGTTGGCGGCGGCCAGCGGCGCCTGCAGGCTCGAATCCTGGCGCTCGTCGGGGGTAACCGAGAGGCGTGCGGAATCATCGACTTGGAGTCGGGCGCGCCAGTAAACCTCTCGGTCGGCGCCCTTCGGCATCTCACGGGTCAGTACTGCCGGAAGGAGCGGATCCGGCTCGGCCCGGCCAAGCAGCGCCTGCAGGAGCGGCTTCAGCAGCAGATGCGCGCAGACGAAAGCCGAGGCAGGGTTGCCGGGAAGGCCGAGCACCAGCCGGCCGTCGGGAAAGCGGGCGTGCCAGCAGGGCTTGCCCGGCTGCACCGCGATCCTCTCGAAGATCGTCCGCGCGCCGAAGCCTTGCAGGACCGACTTGAGCAGGTCGCGCTCGCCGACCGAGGCCCCGCCCAGAGGCAGGACGATGTCGGCGTCCAGGCCCGCGCCTTCGATCTGCCCGGCGCATCGGGCGAGGTCGTCGGAGAGGATGTCGTGCCGGATCGCGGCGCCGCCCCAGGCGGCGACCAGTTCGGCCAGCGCATAAGCGGCCGAATTGACGTTGAGGCCCGGCGCCAGCTCAGAGCCCGGCTCGCGCAGCTCGTCGCCCGAGGCGAAGATGGCGACGCGCGGGCGGCGGCGGACTTCGAGCGCGTCTTGATTGGCTGCAGCGGCGAGGCCGAGGCGGGCAGGCGTCAGCACCTCGCCGGCATGGGCGAGGACTTGGCCGGATCGGAAATCGCAGCCCGCCGGCCGCACATAGGCTGCCGTGGCCGGTGCCTCGGCGATGCGGATTCTGTCGCCGTCGCGCTCCACCATCTCCTGGATCACGATCCGGTCCGCACCCCGCGGCACGACCCCGCCGGTCGCGATCCGCACCGCCGTGGCGGCCGCTACGAGGCCCGCAAAAGGGGCGCCCGCCGGCGCTTCGCCGATCACGCTCAGGATCGCCCCGACGGCGGCGTCTTGCGCGCGCACGGCATAGCCGTCCATCGCTGAGACGGCTTCCCCCGGTTGATCCCGCCTCGCCACGATGTCGGCGGCGAGCGTGCGCCCACCGCATTCGGCGAGCGGCAGGCTTCCGATCTCGAGCGGCGCCAGGTCCGCGAGCAGCAGCGCGCGCGCCTCGTCGAGCGAAAGCATGGTCATTCCCGCCGCCAGTCGCCCGACGCGCCGCCGCTCTTCTCGACAAGCTCGATGCGCTCGATCGTCATGTCGCGCGCGCTGGATTTGAGCATGTCGTAGATGGTGAGGCAGGCGACCGAGACGGCGGTCAGCGCTTCCATCTCGACCCCGGTGCGGCCGGTCGTGCGGACCTCGGCTGCGACCGCCAGGCCGGGCAGCGACTCGTCCGGCTCGACCCTCACCGCCACGGCGGTCAGCGGCAGGGGGTGGCAGAGCGGGATGAGGTCGCCGGTGCGCTTCGCCGCCATCGTGCCGGCCAGCTCCGCGATGCGGGCGACGTCGCCCTTCGCGGCGCGGCCCGACAGGACGAGCGCGAGGGTCGCTTGGTCCATCCGGACCCGACCGCGCGCGGCGGCGAAGCGGTCCGTCTCGGGCTTCGCGGAGACATCGACCATATGTGGGCGGCCGCTTTCGTCGAAATGGGTAAGCTTCGGCGCCATCAGCGCTCGCCCAGTCGCGGCATGATCTCGACCAGGTTGCAGGGCCGGGTGCGCGCGTCGAGCTGGGGGACGATCACTTTTTCCCAGCCGTCGCGCACCGCGCCGCCGGAGCCGGGCAGGCAGAAGATGAAGGTTCCGTTCGCGACTCCGGCGCAGGCGCGGGACTGGATCGTCGACAGGCCCACCGACTGGAAGCTCACATTGTGGAACATGATCGCGAACCCCTCGAGGACCTTGTCGAACAAGGGCGCGACCGCCTCCGGGGTGACGTCCCGCCCGGTGAGGCCGGTCCCGCCGGTCGAGATCACGACGTCGACATCCGCATCGGCGATCCACCCCTCGACGGCGGCGCGGATGCTCCCCTCGTCGTCCGTCACAATCGCACGGGCCGCAAGCAAATGGCCCGCCGCTTCGATTGCGCCTGCGAGGTACCCGCCGGAACTGTCCGTCTCCGGCGTGCGGCTATCGGACACGGTCAGGACCGCGATGCGCACGGGCACGAAGCTCGCAGTCATATACGCTACGCTTCCCAACGCCGGCGGGCGGCATGGTCGCTGTCGCGCGCCTCCAGCCAGAAGGCCCCGTCGCTGCGCCGTTCGCGCTTCCAGAAGGGCGCTTCTGTCTTCAGACGGTCCATCACATAATCGACCGCGTCGAAGGCGGCGCGGCGGTGCGGCGCGGCCGCCGCGACGAACACGATCGCCTCCCCGGGGAGCAGCCGCCCGTGGCGGTGGACGATCGCGACGTCGATCAGCCCGAATCGCGCGCGGGCGTCGGCGCCGATCGCAGCGACCGCCTTTTCGGTGAGGCGGGGATGGTGGTCGAGCTCGAGGTCCGAGACAGTGGCGCCGTCATTCTCCCTGCGCACCAGGCCGGTGAACGAGGCGATCGCGCCGGCCCCGGCCGCCTGCGCCCCGAAGTCGGCGAGCAAGGCGGCGGCGTCGAGCGGAGGCCCCTGGATCGCGATCATCCCCCGCTCATCGCCGGCAGGAAGGCGACTTCGTCGTCATTGTCCAGCGGCCGGTCCCCGGGAATGATCTCGTCGTTGACGACGACTCGGATCGAGGGGTCGAGCAGCTCGGGGCAGCGGCCGCCGAGCCAGGCCCGGAGCGCACCGGTATCGCGCACGTCCGCCGGAACCGGCCCGACCGGTGCCACGTCCCTCAGGCGCCCGAAGAAGAGAATGCGCATCTCTATCCCCCGGTCGCCGACATATGGCGCAGGACGGCCGGAGGTCCGCCGGACGTTATGGCGAAGTCGTGTCCTCTGGGCTTGCGCCGGATCGCCTCGTCGATCGCGGCCTCGAGCAGGGCGTCGTCCGACGACGCACGGAGCGGAGCCCTGAGGTCCGCCCGCGCCGCCTGCCCGAGGCAGAGGTACATTTCGCCGGCGCAGGTCACCCTGACCCGGTTGCAGCCGCCGCAGAAATTGTCGCTGAGCGGGGTGATGAAGCCGATCGTCCCGCCTTCGTCGGTGCGCACATAGCGCGCGGGGCCGCCGGTCCGCCGGGCCAGGTCGGTCAGCCTCCAGCGGCGTTCGAAGCGTCGGCGGACCTCGGTCATGGCGACGTGCTGGTCGATGCGATCGGCGTCGACCGACCCCATCGGCATCACTTCGATCACGGTTAGCGCGGCGCCGCGGGCATGCGCCCATTCGGCGAGGCCGACGAGATCGTCGAGATTGTCATCGCGGAGCGCGACGGCGTTGAGCTTTACGTCCAAGCCCAAAGCGAGCGCCGCGTCGATCCCGTCGACGACCCGATCGAGCCGTCCCCCGCGCGTGATCCGTGCGTAGGTGGCTGGGTCGAGGCTATCGAGCGAGACGTTCACCCGCCGGACCCCGCAGCGGGCGAGGCCGGCGGCATGGTCCGCCAGCCGGGTGCCGTTGGTGGTCAGGGTCAGCTCGTCGAGCTCGCGGGAGCGAAGGAAGCGCGACAGGCTCTCCACCAGATCGAGAATATTCTTGCGAACGAGCGGCTCGCCGCCGGTCAGCCGCAGCTTGCGCACGCCCTTGCGGACGAACGCCGCCGCCAGCCGATCGAGCTCGTCGAGGGAAAGCATGTCGGCGCGCGGCAGGAACGCCATCCGCTCCGGCATGCAATAGGTGCAGCGCAGGTCGCAGCGGTCGGTCACCGACAGGCGCAAATAGCTGATCTTCCGTCCGAACGGGTCGATCATCCGCTGGCTCCCATCATCCGGCCATAGAAGCGGATCGCCAGCCTCACCGCCACATATAAAATGAGCAAAGCGGTGAGGATGCGGATATATTTCGAATCGAGCCGACCGCTCCCCAGCCCGGATCCGATCAAGCCGCCGGCCAGCACCGCCGGAAAGAGCGGCCAGTAGGTGGCAAGCGCTTCTGCCGCCGCGCCGCCGCTTCCTTTGGCGGCCTGCCCCGCCAGGCCCGCCAGCGAGTTGGCGAGGATGAAAACGGCGCAGGTCCCGGCGATCGCCTTGGGCGGCCCCCAGCGCAGCATGTAGAGCAAGGGCGCGAGGAAGATCCCGCCGCCGATCCCGACGATCCCGGCCAGGAATCCGAGGGCGCCCCCGGCGACCGGCTCGAGCCGGCGGGAGCGGATCCGCACCGGCGCCTCTTTCTCCCAAGCCGGCTGCCAGAGCATCAGGAGACCGGCGGCGAGCAAGGATCCGGCCAGCAGACCGACGAAAAGGGTCTCTGCGACCACCAGCCGCCCGCCGAGCCATGCACAGGGGATGGAGAGGACGAACAGCGGCCAGATTCTTGGCCAGTCGACATGACCGGAACGGGCGAAGCGCCAGCTCCCGGCGCTCACCACGACGATGTTGCAGGCGAGCGCGACGACGGGCACCGCGCGATAATCGGCCCCGGCCAGCACGAGCAGAGCATTGTAGGTCGATCCGCCGCCGAAGCCGGCTGCGGCGTAGAGCAAGGCGGTCAGCAGGAAGAGCGCGGCAAGACCCGGCATGAGCCGGCAATCTATCGGGCTTTGCGCGGCCTGGATATGCCGAACGGCCCAACCAATGAGAGGCCGAGCTTCGCGAACAGCTCATGGAAAACGCTGGCGCACCCGACAGGATTCGAACCTGTGACCTCTGCCTTCGGAGGGCAGCGCTCTATCCAGCTGAGCTACGGGTGCCTGGCCGCGTCCAGATGGGCGCTTAGCAAAGCGGCGGCAAGGGAGCCAGAGTCTATCGCGGCGCGATCTCGACCGGCTGGAAGGGGCCGAGGCCACACGTCGGGCCGGGCGGGCCGCTGCTGCGCCGGACGGTGATGGTGTCGACGGAGCAGAGGCGATCGAGGGAAGTGCGGTAGGAAAAGCCGTCGTCGAATGCCAGGCCCGGACAGGCATGAGGCAGGCGGTTCCTGAGGACGCGGCCGCCGGTCATGTGAAAGTCGATCGTCCGATCGTCGAGGACGACGGTCTCGCGGATGTTGCGGCGTACGACGCAATCCTCCGCCTCCCCGGCCAGCCGGGCATTCTCCAGCGCCCAGCTGTTTGCCCGCTGGCGGGGCGTCAGGCCGTCCTGTCCGGTGCAGGAGACGAGCAGGGCGCAAGCAGCGACGGCGATGGTCCGGATCATGTCCTCTTCCTTCCCGGCCTCAACGCGCGAGCCGGCGGTTGGCTGCCGGGCGGCGGGGTCTTCGGCCGGTAGCGGCAGAGGTCGGCAACGACGCAGCGCCAGCATTCCGGAACGCGCGCCTTGCAGACGTAGCGGCCGTGGAGGATCAGCAGATGGTGCGCGTCGCGGCAGTAGGGCGGAGGGGTCACGCGGTCGAGCGCGCGTTCCACTTCGTCGACATTCTTGCCGGGTGCCAGACCGGTGCGGTTCGAGACGCGGAAGACGTGCGTGTCGACCGCGAAGGTCTCCGCGCCGAACGCGCAGTTCATCACCACGTTCGCGGTCTTGCGGCCAACGCCCGGGAGCGCCTGGAGCGCGTCGCGGTCGGCGGGGACGCGGCCGCCGTGCCGCTCGATCAGAGCCTTGCTCAACGCGATCACGTTCTTCGCCTTGGTGTTGAACAGCCCGATCGTCTTGATCGCCTCCCTGAGCCGATCCTCGCCCAGCGCGACCATCTGCTCCGGCGTCGTGATCCGCGTGAAGAGGTCGCGGGTGGCGAGGTTGACGCTCGCATCGGTCGCCTGGGCCGAAAGCACGACCGCGACCAGCAACGTATAATCGTTGACATAGTCGAGCTCGGTTTCGGGGTTCGGCGTCCGCGCGGCGAGGCGGCGGTAGAATTCGGCGGCCTCGGCGGGCTTCATAGGCCCAGGACATCCTCCATCCCGTACCGCCCGGCCGGCCTCGAGGCGAGCCACAAAGCCGCCTGCACGGCACCGCGCGCGAAGATGGCCCGGCTTTCGGCGCGGTGACCGAGCTCGATGCGCTCGCCCTCGGCGGCGAGGATCACCTGGTGATCGCCGGCGACGGAGCCTCCGCGCAGAGAGGCGAATCCGATATGACCGGCGGCGCGGGCGCCCGTGATTCCGTCGCGGCCCCGATCGCTTACAGCGTCGAGATCGACGCCGCGCCCCTGCGCAGCAGCGCGACCGAGGAGCAGCGCCGTGCCCGAGGGGGCGTCCACCTTCGCGCGATGGTGCATCTCGACGATCTCGACGTCCCAATCCGGCCCGAGGCGCGCCGCGGCCTCGCGCACGAGATGCGCGAGCAGGTTCACGCCGAGCGACATGTTGGCGCTCTGGAGCACCGGGATACGCGCGGCGGCCGCCTCGATCAGGCGCTGGTGGCCGGCATCGAGGCCGGTGGTGCCGACGACCATCCCCACCTCCGCCGCACCGGCCGCGGCGAGGTTCCCCTCCAGCGCCGCGGGCGCGGAAAAGTCGACCAGCACGTCGCTGCCGCGCGCCAGCGCGACGACGTCGTCGCCTTCGTCGGCACCGCCCGCGAGCTGCGCGACACCGGTTTCGGCAAGGGTCGCGGCGATCGCCCGGCCCATCCGGCCGGCTGCGCCGATGATGCCGATCCTGGTCATGAACGCGCCTCCCGAACCACCTTTCGCGTCATGGGCGAGCGGGCCGCGCCGCGCAAGCCGGGCGGAACACGCGTCAGGGCGCCGCGTTACGCCGCCAGAACAATGAGGAGTCCGGTTCATGGTCGAGCGTGAGAGAGAGAGACGATCGTCACCACCGACGGAGGCGAGCCGCGCGGCGGCGGCGGCACCCTGCTCGCCGTGGTGCTGCTGATCGCATTGCTGATCGTCCTGTTCCTCCTCTTCGGGCGCAACCTGCTCAGCGGCGACGCGGACAAGGCGGCGCCGGACGTCGCCGTCGAAGTCGCCCCGAAGGAATAAAGCTCAGCCGGATCGGCGGTTCAACCAGCGCTGGCGCCCCCATTCGCGGATCAGCGCATCGGCTTCGGCGCGGCCGGGGCTGCCCGGCGGCAGCGCGCGGTAATCGCGCCAGGCGCCGCTGCGGCTGGTCCACAGGGCCTCACGGTCGAAGCTGAGGATCGTCCAGCGGCCGGCGCCGTCGACGAGGCCGATCGAGCTCGGCCGTTCGAGGCTGCCGATATATTGGAAGACGCGGCCCGGCGTGGCCGCAGGATCGGGCGGCACCTCGGCTCCCGCCGCGCGCAGGATGATGCCGCGCATGTCGGCGAGACCGATCGGCCCCGTCACCGCTACCCGCCTGTTGAGGACGAACGGAACGTGGGTCTGCTGGCGATTGATCATATGCCCGTGGCCGAGGAAGCCGTCGTCGAACAGGGATTCGCCATGGTCGCCGGTGACGACGAGCAGCGTGCGATCCCAGACGCCGAGCCGCCGCAGGCGATCGACGATCTGGCCGAGCAGCCGGTCGTTATAGGCGACGGCGTTCCAATAGGTCCGCTCGAGCCAGGCCTTGTTCGAGGCGCGGATCTCGCTGCGGGGGATCGCGGCGCCGGGAAGGATCCGCTCCATCCCGCCGAACGAATAAGGGAAATGGGCGGACTGGAGGTTGAAGTAGACGAAGTTGGGCCGCGCCCAGGCGCTCGCTTCGCCGAAGCGGCGGTCGAACTCGCGCAGCAGCAGCCGCCCGTCCAGGCTCAGCGAGCTTACCGAGCCGAGGCTGTAGGCGCGCTCGTCGCGGAGCACCGAGGCGTCGACATAGACCTCCGCGCCGTGCATCCCGACCGTATCGGCTATGCCGCCGAAATCCTCCGCCTGGCCGGAGAAGACGCTGGTCCGGTAGCCGCTGGACCGAAACTCCTCGAACAAGGATCCGCGCGGTCCTGTCGGCGCAAGCCGGCCGGTGAACAGGGTCTGCATCGAATCGCGGGTGAAGCCGACATGGCTGTAGGCCGCGGGGACCGACGTCCCCTGCGCGGCGAGCGCTTCGAGGTTCGGCGCGACGGGGATGCCGGAGATGCGGCGCCCGAGCGCATCGCCCCGCGTCGATTCGAGCACGACGAGGACGACGTGCGGCCGCTCCCCGGCGATCCGCACCGGCGTCGCCGGCGGCGCCGCGGCGTCGCCGAGCACGAGGTCACCTGCATAGCCATCCTCGTCGACCCCGTTGTTCGGCACGTCGAGCGCGTAAGGATGACGGGAGCCGTCGAATGCGTGGGTGTCGGTCGGCGAGGAGTAGAAGCCGTAGCCGTCGCGGTCGAAATCGGTTGCCTCGTTGAGGAGGAATGAGACCAGATAGACGCTATTGAAGCGGCCGAGGCCCGGGCGAACGTCCTCCATCCGATTGGCGGCGAGAAGGAGGATCGGCACCGCCGCGAGCGCCGCATGCAGCTGCCGGCGGCCCAAGCGGGTCCGGTCGGGCACCGGGGCGAGGTCGCGCCATCGCCGCCCGACGAACAGCCGGAGCAGGACGTAGGCGGCGATCGCGCCGCCGATCGTCAGAAGCACCAGTCCGGCTTCGCTCGCGCTGTAAAGCAGGGCCTGGACCAGGCTGCCGCCGCCGAGATTGCGCACGACCTGGAAGCTGAGCGCGTCGCTGAAATAGCTCAGCGCCTGATATTTCGCGACGAGCAAGGCGACCGCGCCGACCGTCGCCACGTAGGCGAAATCGACGTGAAACAGGACGCCGCCGGCGCGGCGGCCGTAGAGGCGGCGAAAGAGCCGGTAGAGGCCGTAGAAGAGGAGCGCGTGGCACGAAAGAAGAGCCGCGAAGAAGGTGGCCGTCTCAGCCGGAGTGTCGATCGTGCGGGATTGGCCGAAGCCGCCGCCGAACATCGCGAACTTGCGCTCCGCCAGCGCGAGCTCGAAGGTGAGGGTGAGAAAGACGACCGCCGGCAGCGACAGCAAGGCGATCGCTTCGGCGGCACGGTGCCGGAGCGGCTGCTTCTCCGGAATTGCGGCAAGCTCGACCTGCAATGCGTCCTCCTCTCGGGCGCGCGGTTTAGCCGAGAGACATTAAGGCGCGGTTTGTCTCCGTCGCGACGCCGGATTGTTGCGGACCGGTAATGGCATTATAGGCCGTCCTTCGGTTTCGCCGGTTGGCTCGCGCAGGGGCGCGGGCGCGGCATGCCGAGGGGAGGGCCCAAGATGAAGATCACGATTTCGACGGGAATGCTGTTCGTCGCCGCGGCTGCGCTGGCCGGCTGCGGCGGCAACGAATCCGGGAACGCCGCGGCGGGCAACGCAGCCGCGCCGGCGAGCAACGCGGCTGCCCCGGCGGCCGGGAACGAGGGCGGGGCCCCACCCGCCGCGGAAGCCGCCGGCGAGGGCGAGTCGGCCACACCGGCCGGCGCGCAGCAGGACTTCACCATCGTCAACAATACCGGCCAGACGGTGATGACGCTGAACGTCTCGCCCTCGGACCAGAACAGCTGGGGCCCGGACATCCTGGGGCAGGGGGTGCTGCCCAACGGCCAGCAGGGCCAGGTCCAGTTCGCCCGCGGGCAGGAACAGTGCAACTGGGACATCCGCGCCACTTTCGAAGGTGGTCAGACCGGCGATTGGCGCAACGTCAATCTGTGCGAGACGACCACGATCACCCTCACGGGCGGCGAGTGACGATCGGGCGGGGCTGAGGCTTTGCTGATCGGCAGGATGGGAGGGGCCGCGGCGTGCCGCAGCCCCTTCTTCCGGCTTGCGGTCCTTGCCGACGGTGGCTGCAATCGCTTACTTCTCCGCCATGCGAAGAGGTTGTGCAGCCATCTTTATGGCGACACTCGCCGGATGCACCGCCAGGCCGCCACAAGACTGCGAGGTAGCGGGCCGGCAGACGCTCCAATGCATTGAGCGCTATCGTGGCCAGAGTGGCGCGCGCTTTCTTCTCGGCTGCTTTCCATTCTCCGAGCCTGAGCGCATTTTAGGAGCTTGGGTCGCCGGTTTCGAGACGAACGAATTTTACGAGGGTGCGCGTGCGTCGTCCGCGCTGATCAACACGCGAGTCGGCGATACCCAGCTTGAAGTTGAAGGTCTTCGAACTGGTGGGCCACGGCCTCTCCTCTACCAGATGGAATTCTTTGGAAGGCGATCCCGCTGCGATATGGGATTTCCTTGCCACATCATCGTCGTTCAACAAATTGTCTCACGACGGGAAGTCAGACCATGACGCTTGCGTTTCGGCGGGGCCGCCCCGCTTCAGGCAATGCGCTCATCCAGCGCTGAGCTGAGCCCGTCGGATGCGCCGCCCTCGCAACATCGTCATCCTCACCGGTGCCGGCATCTCCGCCGAGAGCGGTCTCGCCACATTCCGCGGCGTGGACGGGCTGTGGGAGGGTCACCGGGTGGAGGATGTGGCGACGCCGGAGGCGTTCCGACGCGACCCGGCCCTTGTCCAGGCCTTTTACGACGCGCGGCGGGCGCGGCTGAAGGAGGTCGAGCCCAATGCGGCGCATCGCGCGCTGGCGCGGCTCGACGCCCAATGGCCGGGCGAATTGCTGATCGTCACCCAGAATGTCGACGACCTTCACGAGCGCGCCGGCACCCGAAGGCTGCTCCACATGCACGGCGAGCTGAAATCCGCCTGGTGCCTTGCCTGCGACGCACGCACGCTTTGGGAGGATGGCCTGGGCGACGACCCGGCATGTGCTCAGTGCGGCGTCGCCGGGCGGCTTCGGCCCGACATCGTGTGGTTCGGCGAGATGCCGTACGAGATGGAGCGGATCGATCGCGCTCTCATGGACGCGGACCTGTTCGTCTCGATCGGCACCTCGGGAAACGTCTATCCGGCCGCCGGATTCGTCCAGACTGCCCGCTATACCGGCGCCCGCACGCTCGAGATCAACCTCGAGCCGTCCATGGGGAGCGTCCTGTTCGACGAGAGCCGGACCGGACCGGCCGGCACATTGGTGCCAGCCTGGGTCGAGGAGGTCCTCGCCGATCGCGCCTTCTGACCGATCCTAGATCCGGCGCGGCGCTTCCATGACGGTGAACTCGAAGCGGTGGAGAAGGCGATCCCCTACGTGGACGCTGATCGTGTGCGCCCCGGACGGATCGCCTTCGGAGAGGCACCATTCGCCGGAAAGGATGCCGTCGTCGAGCCCGTCGGGCCGGACTGCGGTGGCGCCGGCGCGGTCGGGATGAACGGTGACGCCCTCGCCCGTTCCCCAGTTCGGCGCGGGGGCCGGCAGACGGAGCTCCTCCCGGAGCGTCACCTGGCCGGGCCTCGGCGCGACCTGAAGCACCCAGCCGAAGCAGCTGGTCTCCGGCCGGTAGGGAATGGTTGTCGTCTCGCTGATCACCGGAGGCTCGGTGCGCGAATCCAGGGCGAAGAAGCGAGCGGCCGTCACTTCGATCCGATCACTGCCCTGCGCCGCGGCGGGCGCGAGAAACAGCGCGGCGATCAATTCAAGCATCCCGATTCTCCTTCGACGTCTCACGCCATGTTATGCGCTTTCCCGGGCAGCGTGAAGCTTGTGCGGCGACGCGTCGCCTTGCCAGACGCCGGCAATTCCCGTATCGGCCGGGCCGCTATGAAGACGACCATCCTCCGCCCACGACCGAGCGTCACCCCTACGAGGTGACGGGTCGCTTCGCTGCGCCCGTCGTTCAGGGTGTAGCTCAGTGGGTAGAGTGCCCGCTTCGGAAGCGGGAGGTCGCCGGTTCGAGTCCGGCCACCCTGACCAACTTCAAACGATCAGGATCCAGGCCATGAACAAGTTTTCGCACCACGAGACCAGCGGTGTCCCGCTCAAGCTCTGGGACAGCCACCAGCCCTTCGAGGCCGGGGCAATGCAGCAGTTGCACAACGTCGCTTCGCTGCCGTTCGTGCACAGCCACATCGCCGGAATGCCCGACGTCCACTGGGGCAAGGGCGCGACCGTGGGCTCCGTGATCGCGACCAAGCAGGCGATCGTGCCCGCCGCGGTGGGCGTCGACATCGGCTGCGGAATGATGGCGGTGCGGACGTCGCTGACCGCAAGCGAGCTGCCCGACACCCTCTCCGAGATCCGCGCCGAGATCGAACGCGCGGTCCCGAAGGGCTTCGAGTCGAGCCAGGTCGCAAACCACGCCAAGGGCGGCTGGGCGATCACGCCCAATGCGATCGCACGGACCTGGCACGAAAGGTTCGAAGAACGCTGGCGCGCGATCGTCGCCAAGCACCCCAAGGTGCAGGGCAAGACCAGCGGCCAATTAGGCTCGATGGGCGGCGGCAACCACTTCATCGAGATCTGCCTCGACGAGGAGCAGCGGGTCTGGGCGATGCTCCATTCGGGCTCGCGCGGCACCGGCAACCGCATCGGCACCTATTTCATCGAGGCGGCGAAGGAGGCGATCGCGAAGCAGCGATTGGACTTCCACCTCGCCGACAAGGACCTCGCCTTCCTGACCGAGGGCTCGGAGCTGTTCGACGATTATGTCGAGGCGATGAGCTTCGCCCAGGATTATGCGATCGCGAACCGCGAGCTGATGATGGGCCGCGTGCTGGAGGCCCTGCGCAGGCACCTTCCGGCGTTCAAGACCGACAGGCAGGCGATCAACTGCCATCACAATTATGCGACCCGGGAGACTCATTTCGGCGAGCAGGTGTGGGTGACCCGCAAGGGGGCGGTCCGCGCCGGCGCCGGCGAGCTCGGGATCATCCCCGGCTCGATGGGCACGGGCAGCTTCATCGTCGAGGGGCTCGGAAATGCCGAGAGCTTCTGCAGCTGCTCGCACGGCGCCGGCCGGGTGATGTCGCGCGGCCAGGCGAAGAAGCTGATCAGCCTCGAAGACCACAAGGCCGCGATGAAGGGCATCGAATGCCGGGTCGACGAAGGCGTGCTCGACGAGAGTCCGGCCGCCTACAAGGACATCGGCGCGGTGATGGACGCCCAGACCGACCTGGTCGCCATCAGGCACCGGCTGAGGCAGGTGGTGAACGTAAAGGGATGATCAGGAGGACACGTACTTTTTCGCCGAAAAGTACGTGTCCTCATCGCTCACTCGACCCAGTCGAGGCCGATCTCCCGATAGAGGCCGCGATCCTCCTCCCAGCGGGGGTTCACCTTGACGTGGAGGAAAAGGTGGACCTTTCGGCCGAGCAGCTTGGCCAGCTCCTCGCGGGCCCGCGCGCCGATCTCCTTGATCCGGGTCCCGCCTTTTCCGAGCACGATCGCTTTCTGGGTGTCGCGGCCGACCAGGATCTGCTGGTGGATCGCGACCGAGCCGTCCTTGCGCTCCTCGTAGCGCTCCGTCTCGACCGCGCTTGCATAAGGCAGCTCCTGGTGGAGCTGGAGATAGAGTTGCTCGCGGGTGATCTCGGCGGCGAGCATTCGGTCGGTGGCGTCCGAGACCTGGTCCTCGGGGAAGTGCCACGGCCCTTCGGGCACGCGCCCGGCGAGCCAGGCCTTGAGATCGGCGACCCCGTCGCCGGTCGACGCCGAGACCATGAACACCGCCTCGAACGCCACCCGCTCGGAGATCTCAGTCGCGAGGGTGAGGAGGGGGCCCTTCTTCACCTTGTCCACCTTGTTGAGCACGAGCGCCTTCGGCTCCCGGCGTTCGGCGAGGCGGTCGACCATGTCCTCGATCCGGGTCGAAAAGCCCGTCTCGGCGTCGATCACCAAAGCGATGAGGTCGGCGTCCGCGGCCCCGCCCCAGGCGGCGGCAACCATCGCCCGGTCGAGCCTGCGCTGGGGAGCGAAGATGCCGGGCGTATCGAGCAGCAGGATCTGAGCCTCGCCTTCGATGGCGATGCCCATGATCCGGGTCCGGGTGGTCTGCGCCTTGGCGCTGACGATCGCGACTTTCTGCCCGACCAGGGCATTGACCAAGGTCGACTTGCCCGCATTCGGCGCACCGACCACGGCCACCAGCCCGCAACGGCTCGTCACTTCAGCTGCTCCAGCAGCGCTTTCGCCGCCTCGGTCTCCGCTTCCTGCTTGGACTGGCCGTCGGCGCTCGCCTTGCCGAGACCGGGAATCTCGACCTCCACGGTGAAGCGGGGCGCGTGGTGCGGGCCCGAGCGGTCGGCGACATTGTAGACCGGCGGCCTCCGGTCGTTGGCCGCCGCCCATTCCTGCAGCGCGGACTTGGGATGCTTGGGCGCCTTCTCCTGCGTCGTCACCCGTCCGGCCCAGGCGCGCTGGACGAACTCGGCCGCCGGCTCGAGGCCGCCCTCGAGGTAGAGCGCACCGAGCAGCGCCTCGACCACGTCGCCGAGGACGTTGTCGCTGTCCGCCGCCCCGTCGTCGCGCGCCTGCTTGCCGAGCCGGACCTGCGCGCCGACGCCGATCGCGCGGGCCACCTCGGCGCAGGTCTCGCGCGCGACCAGATCGTTCAGGCGCCGGGACAGCTTGCCCTCGGGCTCCTCGGGAAAGAGCTCGTAGAGCCAGGTCGCGATGGCGAGGCCGAGCACCCGGTCGCCGAGGAATTCGAGCCGCTCATAATCTTCCGCGTCCGCACGGCTGGAATGGGTCAGCGCCCGCTCAAACAGAAACGGATCGCGCGGCCGCCATCCGAGCGTGCGCTCGACCCAGTCGGCGAGCTCGCTCATTGGCCGGTGCCTCCGACGCGGTTCCAGCGGGCCGCGCTGAACCAGGTCCAGGGCTTCAGCCATTCGGCCGAGCCGTCGGTGGAGAAGAAGGTGACGAGCGCGCGGCCCAGCAAATGGTCGACCGGCAGCATCCCGACCCCGCCCATTTCCTGCGGCACGCGGCTGTCCTGGCTGTCGTCGCGATTGTCTCCCATCACGAAAAGATGGCCCTGGGGCACCCGGAAGATTTCCGTGTCGTCGAGCTCGCCGGCCGGATTCTGGTCGAGCACCTCATAGCTGCGGCCGCCCGGTAGCGTCTCCCGATAGCGCGGATAGGCGCACAGCCGCGCGCCGTCCGCGCCGGGCAGCTCGCGCGGGTCGGGCCCGACCCGGCGGCAGGGGCTGTTGGGGCTGACCGGCATCGGATAATCGGCGACCCGTACGCGCGGCACGGCGCGGCCGTTGAGGATCAGCTGGCCGCCGCGCACCTGGACGGTGTCGCCGGGAAGGCCGATCACCCTTTTCACCCAATCCTCGTTCTCCGCGCCGGGATAGCGGAAGACGACGACGTCCCCCCGGTCCGGCAGGCCCCCGACGATGCGGCCGCCGAATCCCGCGATCCCGAAGGGCAGCGAGTAGCGCGAATAGCCGTAGGGCCATTTGGCGACGAACAGATAGTCGCCCGTCATCAGCCGGGGCAGCATCGATCCCGATGGGATGCTGAACGGCGCGGCGATGAAGGTGCGGATGACGATGGCGAACAGGAAGACGAGCAGGAGGAAGCGCAAAGTGTCCCACCAGCTCTCCTTCTTCTTGTGTTTCTTCGGCTCTGCGGCGGCGGGCTCGGCGCTGGTTTCGCTCTCCATCGCATACGCTTTCGCTTGGGGGCGGGTGAGGGTCAAGCAGCTATGCAGCGCTGGCGGCCGCCCCTAGATAGGCGCCCGAACGGACGGAGGCGCAGCGATGGACGAGGCTTGGGCGAGGATCGAGCGGGCGGAGGCGGCGCCCCTGGCGCAGCTGTTCGCGGCCGAGCCCGACCGGCTGCAGCGTCTGGTCGTCGAGCAGGCCGGCATCCGCTTCGACTTCGCCAAGACCCACCTCCACCGGGGGCTGCTGGCTGCGTTCGAGCAGCTCGCCGCCGCGCAGGACCTCGCCGGAGCGCGCGAGGCTTTGTTCTCCGGCGCGATCGTCAATCCCACGGAGGGCCGGGCGGCCGAGCACAGCGCCGAGCGGGGGCAGGGGGCTCCGGACAGCGTCGAGCGTGCCAAGGCGCTTCACGCGCGGATGCGGGCCCTCGTCGATGCGATCGAGGGGGGCGCGTTCGGACCGGTCCGCCACATCCTCCATATCGGGATCGGCGGATCGGCGCTCGGCCCCGACTTCCTGATCGACGCGCTGGCGCGCGGCTCCGGCCGCTACGAGGCGGCGGTGGTTTCGAACGTCGATGCCGCCGCGCTGGAGGAAGCCGTCTCCGGCTTCGATCCGCAGACGACATTGCTGGCCATCGCTTCGAAGACCTTCACGACGGTCGAGACGATGCTGAACGCCCGCTCTGCGATCGCCTGGATGAGCGAGGGCGGCGTTGCCGATCCCTACGGCCGCATCGTCGCACTCACCGCCAGCCCCGAGCGCGCGATCGCGTTCGGCGTCGACGAGACGCGGATCCTGCCGTTCCCCGAAAGCGTCGGGGGTCGCTATTCGCTCTGGTCCGCGATCGGCTTTCCCGCCGCGCTCGCGTTGGGCTGGGACGCTTATGAGAGCCTGCTCGAAGGCGCGGCGGCGATGGATCGCCACTTCCGCTACGCGCCGCTCGCCGAGAACGCTCCTGTCCTCGCGGCGTTCGCGGACCGTTATTATGCCAACGTGCGCCGCTGCGAGACCCGGGCGGTCTTCGCCTATGACGAGCGGCTGCGGCTGCTCCCGGCCTATCTGCAGCAGCTCGAGATGGAGTCGAACGGCAAGTCGGTGAAGCTCGACGGGTCGCCGGCGGGCCGCGCGACGGCCCCGATCACCTGGGGCGGCGTCGGCACCGATGCCCAGCATGCCGTCTTCCAGCTCCTCCACCAGGGCACGCATCTCGTCCCCGTCGAGTTCGTCGCGGCGATCGAGCCGGGCCACAGCTACGAAGAGGAGCATCACCGGCAGCTGCTGATCAACTGCTTCGCCCAGGGGGCGGCGCTGATGGCCGGGAAAAGCTCCGGCGATCCGCATCGCAACTATGCGGGCGACCGCCCCTCGACGACGATCCTGCTCGACCGGGTCGATCCGGCGACCTTGGGCGCGCTGATCGCATTCTACGAGCATCGGACCTTCGCCAATGCGGTCCTGCTCGGCATCAACCCGTTCGACCAGTTCGGGGTCGAGCTGGGCAAGCAGATCGCCAAGGCGACGGACGCCGGGGAGGATCTCGGTTTCGACCCGTCCACACAAGCGCTCATCGCCCGCGCACTTGGAGACAGCTGATGGCCCGATACGACTACGATTTGTTCGTCATCGGGGCCGGCTCCGGCGGCGTGCGCGCCGCGCGCGTCTCGGCGGCCCACGGCGCGAAGGTCGCTATCGCCGAGGAGCACAAGGTAGGCGGCACCTGCGTGATCCGCGGCTGCGTGCCCAAGAAGCTGCTCGTCTACGGCTCGCATTTCGCCGAGGACCTGCAGGACGCCCGCCGCTTCGGCTGGGACGTGCCCGCCTGCAACTTCCACTGGCCGACCCTTCGCGACAACGTCCTCGCCGAAGTGACGCGGCTGGAGGGCGCCTACACCGAGACCCTCACCCACCA
>Ga0196965_1000322_pt1 | contig 32115 bp, 31 predicted proteins | sample S1_20metaG_FD_148668 | JGI IMG/M metagenome (GOLD analysis project Ga0196965, IMG submission 148668) | Soil microbial communities from Anza Borrego desert, Southern California, United States - S1_20 | ecosystem: Environmental > Terrestrial > Soil > Desert | place: USA: California | collected...
AGGTTCGTCTCTGGGAACGACGACTTCGCAGCTTTAATTTGCAAGATGTTTTCTGTACCGTTTACTTTTTGGGCAATGATGTTCGTACTCCCGAGGTCAACTGATTTGATTGTTCCTGGAAAAACAATACTTGTAGTCTTTGTGTCAGTGACCGCAAGTCTGTTTACGTAAACGCCTTGCGCTTGCGACTTAATTCCTGCAAGACTGGTAAGAAGGCAAAAAAAGATTTGATAATGTTTCATGAAAAAATCGTTTAAAATGTTTTGGTGTTTTTACTAGTGTCTTTTAGAAATACCTGGTAACCGGATTTAATCTGAACTCTTATTACACGGTTCTTGCGACTGAATAGCGTCTTGGCTGTTTGAATTCCCGCGGATGCTGCTTGCGCGCCAACTGACGGATCCAGGGACATGAGTTGCACCCCTTGAAGCAGTTGATCAGAGCCTTGCCGTGTAGCGTCGTTCACGGTGGATCTCGGAACGTAGACGCCCTCAAGACCATCGAAGTCATGAACGACAAGACTCACGGGTATCAACGACTGCTTAAAGAGTATTGACTGGACATTGATTTGAAGTCGCTCATTCTGAATGCTGCAGACGCCGAACAGAAATGTCCCAGGATTAATTTTATTCCCATTGATGTAGACCTCATCGGCGAGTTCAAGCTTTGCGACTGATCCGGCACTTAATACATGATCGCTGTGTACAAGCGCTTTGATAAGGTTTGCATTGTCAAAGTTGTCTGACGGGCTATTCAGGTCGATAAAGCCCGCTGTCGCTATCGTTGTATCTTTTGACATCCGATCTCCGAATGCATTGACGACATTCTCGCCTAGCAGCTTCGAGACCGTGAAAACTTTGCCTTGGTGTTTTATGCTTTGTTGCTCAATTCGATGACGGACGCGTTCGGGATGTTGAACATCGAGGATCTTGTCAAGCACTGATTCCACGCCTTGCATTTCCGGATCAGCCTCACCATCACTTTGCATCATGAGCATCATCTGCTCAAGGCGATCAATCGACTCGTCAGATGGGGTGTCTTGCTGAGATTGGCTGGCCGTGGAAGTCGCGGAACTTTGCGTCGTCACAGGAGAACTGATTGCTGCATTGATCTCAGCAATCTTTCTGTTTATTGCCACCTCATCATCACTTTCACGAAAATCTTTCCTACCCAATGATGGGTTGATCGATCCCATTGAGTCTTTTCGATTCACTTCCGTGATAGTTCTTAGCCGGAAATAGGGATCCGTTCTTTCGGCTTCTGCTTTCCTTAATGAATCACGCTTCGCTTTTTCATACAGCGCGTATTTGTCCCATGCAGAAGAATTGTCTTTTATCTGTGCATTGGGAATTTCCGTATTGAGTCCTTTCGTTTGGGTAGATGCGGCCGAGCCAATACCTTTCCCGCCGCCCAGTGACCAAAAAAGCATGGTGAGGAAAGGTGCGATCAGAAGAGGTGCGATGGTAAGAATTTTCCGCTGGCGGAGATATTGTTCTGAATGTTTTGTCATAAGAGATTATGGTTTCAATGATTTTGATTTCTGGTTAATTGGACGGAAGGAGAGATCACGTTCATATTCGGCTAGCTTTGAGCGCGTGATTTCCTCCCATTTCTTGCTTTTCGCGAATGCATTTGGGCCATAGTCGATATCACGATTGATGAAGATCCTGGCGTTCTTATCGATTGCCACATAGAAGGAATCAAATTCTCCATTGACCTCGCCCTTCATTTTTCCTATTGGTATTAATTGTTCTTGCCTCATGTTTTTGTCATTTGATTGTCGGACAATTGGAATGGAGATCACACCGATTTTCGTTCCGTTGAGCCTTGGCTCTACTAAGAAGATTAACCATAGTAGTGATGCAAAAAGAAAGGCAGCGAGAAGCAGAAGTGTTCTTCTCTGACTTGGTTTGCTCAGTGCACTAAAACGTTCAGACAGTACCACTAACCATTTTCCTATCTTTTGCATCATCGACGATTCATTATCGGTTTTCAACTTTGATGTCCTTGTTCTCAATGGTATTCCACTTCTCAACCAGAAAGCCATGCGAGTTGTTTTCAGATCGCTGCACCTCCCGTAAGTACCCCTCGGTCACCAGGCTTCTGGTAACAACAGAGGTGGATCGGGTTATTATTTGCTTTGCTTCGCATCTGAAGTATATCGGACGTTGATTATCATCGACTTCAACTTTTTCGATGATAATTTCCTGCGTGATGTTTCCTGAAATAATACTGGCATAGTACCCACTCTCGCGAAGGTTATCGTATTGCTTTTTAGCGGTTTCATCTGCGAGATAAAGTGCCTTTTTGATGTTGGCCTGGATAGCCTTGTCATCCGGTGAAAGCGTAAAGAAGAAATGATGGAAATTTGCTACGTGGTCTTTCGCTTCAACGACGAAGTTATCTTTGCGATTAGACGCTATTGCATCGGTGGCCTTTCCGTTGGCCAGAATGTAGACTCTGGCTTGGCTGGCACTTACAATCTGAAAGCTCTTGTGAATAACAAACGCACATAATCCGACGCAAAAAAATAGGAACACAATAGAGAATGTTCTGATGTGCCGGAATGCTGTGTCGATATTTTTTAGTTGCTTGAACATAGTTATGATTTATTATTGGCCCGCGACTTTCTTATGTAGATATCCGACGGAAGCCTGTGATTCTGTTTTATGGTTCTGCAGCGGAGTTCCTGTCACATTGCTTTCGTTCCTCTTGTCAAGAAAGCCGCCGATGCTTTGACCGGCTCCATACCCCGCACTCATGGTTGTGTTTGTGGCGTACTGAGAGCCCGTGGAGAAAAGATTTGTAGACTTGAAAAGGAGTACGTTGTTTCCACCCGCATGAACGATATAACTGGCTACACTGGGTACTGTGAAATACCCTACGATTCCGATCACTAGAAATATCATGTAGGCTGTGTCTGTCGAGCTGAAAAATGTGTCGCCGTACTTTTCAACTTGACCAATGTCCACCTTCAGCATGTTCTCCTGGATCTTTCCAATGATGCTTCCGAAAATGTTTGCAACTGGAAGCCAGAGAAAGACATTGATATATCTCGCGAGCCAAATTCTCAAAGTGTGTTGTAGTCCATCAAATACTGAAAGTCCGAAAACAAGCGGACCCAAAACTGCGAGTACGATCAGGTAAAATGTTCTGATCGTGTTGATGCAAAGTCCGGCAGCTTCAAAAAGTAATTGAAGAACTTCAGACAACCACTGTTTGATTGAATTGCGGAAATTGTAAGAGGCCTTCGCCATGGCAAACTTTATGTCGTTACCAATGCCGTCAAAGAATCCTTCTTCAGTTCCATCTGGATGCGTATAGCGATACCACTTATCCTTGTCGCCATCCCCATCCGTGCCTATATACATTTGCCAGTAAGGTGTCTTCATAATGGCCTGCTCTTTCCTTTTCAGTAATTCAGCAATGGCATTATTTGATCCATCAACCATACTAGCCGTTCCTGTGATGGTCGGCTTCATTACCCCATTAATTAGGGCCAACACGGATGGAAATATCAAGATGCAAAAGCCCAGTACAAATGGTCGTACCAAGGGATAGAAGTCGACTTGTTCAGCATTAGCAATGTGTCTCCATATCCGTGATGCGATATACCAGATGGCCGCGAAACCGGCGATTGCTCTTCCCACGTCAATCAATTGACTGCACAGCGGCATCATCTGATCATACAGTAAGTCCAACGAGCCGCGCAGGCTTTGCACGTCCCCATCAATGGATTGAGCATGCAATACGCTTGAACAGCACAGGCTCACGCAAATCAGAAATATGGTTTTTCTTCTAGTCATTGCTTCTACCCTCAGTCGAGGTTAAGTTTCTCACTCGCTTTTACATTTGATCGTTCTTTTGCTCTTTGTATGATTAGCAATTGAGTGCTGTTATTGAAGGATCTGAGGAATTGCAGTTTGTCTTCAACATCGAAGAATACTCTATCAATAGACGACAGTCTTTCATCATCACTCATTCTCAGCGTTGAAGCTGTGATGATCATCGCCAATTCTTCGAGATTCTTTAAACTTTGCTTTGTGAGATACTCATAAACCGATTTTATGTATCTCAATTCACCGGGCGTAAGATTCTCATCCTCCTTGAATCGCGAGTATGCGCGTTGGTACTCCTTCACAATTAGGCGCTGATAATTTATGATTTGCGGAATACGTTTATAGTTCCTGACTGTTGGACTAACGTTAAGCAGTGCGTCCAGGAAAACCTGGTGAAGTTTGTAGTTACCCTCGGCAATTCCTTTGATACGTGCATAACCCTGCGTCAGGATCTTATAGCCCTTGTACATGTTGTCCAGGATCTCCTCGAGCTGCCGAAGCTTCTCATAATTAAGTAATAATTGTGCAGCTTCCTGTGTTTGTGAGTAGACGGGTAGGCAAGCTGTAAACACAATGAGATATATGATAACTCGTTTCATAGTCATTCTTCTGTTAAGTTTATCGCCTCACGGACTTCCCGTCTTTCCTTCTCTCTCTGAAGAATCAGCAGACCTGTATCATTAGTGAAGGTCTTTGTAAAGGTGAAGCAAGTAAGGACCTCATTGTACAGGTCGTTCAAGCGATCGATTCTCTCATCATCTTTCATTTCCAGCTTCCCGTCCGTCAACAGCGTCTCGAACTGCTCTGTATTATCCTGTGTAATCGTCAACAGGTTTGAGCATACCTTCTCCAGGTACTCTCGCTCTGCTTCTGTCAATTCAGAGTCATCAAGACGATTTCTCAACTGACTAATCAATCTCACAGTGAGTGTCTGCAAATAGACAATCCTGGATGCCTGCGGCGAGGAACTCACCAATCTGTTTACCTTCTTAAGGGACCCGAAGTACTCTTTATGGGAGTTGAAGTTGCCCTCTTTAATATCCCCAACCAGGGTCATCCCTTTTTTCACGATATCGTATCCATCCTTCAGATATTCGAGATAGACCTTTAGTGCCGCTATCTGCTGGATCAGATATGTCTTCTGTGTTTTCTTTTGCTTAAACCATTCGTTGAAGGTTTGTGCGTGTGAGGGGATTGTGATAACAATCACCATAAGCGCGGCTGTTACGGCTCGTTTATTCCAATTCATAAAGTTTTTTTAACTGTGCTACTTCGTGCTGATCTTTTGCCCTGCTGACACTTAATCGAATATTCTGCGCATTGAATTGCTGCAGGTCACGGTAATTCCGTTCAATTGACTCTACGGTGTTGGCTATTATATCCAGTCGCCTTCCATCCGTCATCTGAGTATCGAATGACCTAACTACGAGAAGCATTTGCTCAAGATTTTGCAGGCTCGTTTTCAATATGCCGCTGTAAACTCTTTGCATGTACCGAATCTCTTCGGCAGTAAAGTGCTCGTCGTCCTTCAGAACGTTCCACGTCCTCCTATACACCTCGACAACCTGTTCCTGTCTTCGCATGATGTGTCGGACTCTCTCGTATGTTTCGATGGCCTTCTTAACTTTCCAGAGTTCCTCGTAGTACTGTTCATACAACTTTTTGTGCTTATCAGTCCATTCTGCGATTTCCTTAAGTTTTAACTCGTTCAATTTGTTCTCAAGTACCTTCTGCGCATTCTGAAGCCAAATGGTTTTGTTTTGAAGTCGCTGAATCATGAGGTCCACCGCTTTAATCACCTTTTTTACTCCCTCCTGTATAATTTTGGCAATGGGAATCGCAGCTTCAGACTCCTTTACAGGTGCAATCGCCATAGAAATGGAAAGGACTGTCGCGACAAGTATTTTGGGTAAGTCTATGTTTCTCATATTAAGCTGATTTGCCGTTGCGCATTTCGTTAGCGAGAGCAGAAATACCTTTCTTCATATCGCCGTATCGTTTGGCATACGCGTGAACTTTCATCTTTTCAGATTCTTCAGTGGTGTAAGCCAGGTATTCTTCCAGTGAAACTTCGGTTGCGTATACCTTTGACTGAATTCCGCCAAGGCTAATAAACACTTCCTTGTATCTGCGTTTTGGATCATTGGCCTTATTGATAGAAAGTACCAGAGCTTTTTCCTTTTCTGTTAGACCAAGGAGTTGCTGGATCTGGTCGAATTTGTTTTGATACTTGTTTTGGTCGAGAAGGATCTTACAATCTGAGTTGTTGATGATCGCCTGTTTTACCACTGGTGAACTAATGATGTCCTCGACTTCCTGTGTAACGACTATCGCTTCACCGTAAAATTTCCTCACAGTTTTAAAGAGGTATTTGATGTATTCAGCCATTCCTTCCTTGGCAATCGCTTTCCAGGCTTCTTCTATCAGGATCATCTTTCTAACTCCTTTAAGCTTGCGCATTTTGGAGATAAAGACTTCCATGATGATGATGGTCACCACAGGAAAGAGAATCGGATGATCTTTGATATTGTCTAGTTCAAAGACAATGAATCGTTCTTTGAGTAACTCCAGATTTTCAGTGGCATTGAGGAGATAGTCAAATTCGCCACCTTTATAATATGGACGAAGGACGTAGAGAAAGTTCTCGATGTCGAAGTCTTTCTCTTTTACCCTGTCCTCCTTTAAGATGTCCGTGAACTTGTCTCGCAGGAATTCATAGAATGTGTTGAAGCACGGAAATACCGAGGCATCTTCCGCAAGACTTTTGTAATACGTTTGAAGTGCGATTGACAGAGCGACATATTCCGAACGGAAAAATGACTCGTCGTCCTTCTTCCAAAGGGCTAGCAGTAATGTCTTGATGCTTTCCTTCTTTTCAGTGTCCAGCACATCTCCACTTCCAATGTAGAAGGGATTGAAACGAATCGGATTGGATTCGTCATAGGTGAAGTAGTAACCGCTCACCAGGTCACATAGGCCTTTATACGAGTGGCCAACATCTACCACTACTACATGTGTTCCTTGCTCGTAATACGACCGGACCATGTGGTTAGTGAAGAATGATTTTCCGCTTCCGCTCGGGCCGAGAATGAACTTATTCCGGTTGGTACAGATTCCTTTCTTAACCGGCTCGTCCGATATGTCGACATTAATGGGTAATCCTGTGATGCGATCACCGAGTCGGATTCCAACCGGACTGATGGAGGACCGATAGTCTGACTCAAGATTTAAGAAGCACGTTGCCTGTTCAGCGAACGTGTCGAATGTTTCGTTGATTGGAAAGTCACCCTCGTTTCCTGGAAGCGCCGCCCAGAATAGCTGTGGCGCACCTACGGTTTCGAGCTTAGCCGTCGCGTCCATCTGGGCGAAGGCTGATGTTACCTGGGTTTTAATCTCCTTCAGTTCCTTCTTGTCGTCTGACCAGACCATCACATTGAAATGGGCCTTGACGGGAAGCCGTTGTGCGGCGATCGTTTCATTAAGGAAATCATTTGTCGCGTCTCTGCTAATGGCGTTTTCGCGTGAGTAAGTAGAGAGCGATTGAAGCCTAAGTCTTTTGCTTTCAAACTTCTTTAAAGTCTTTGGTACGTCCTGCAGGAAGATGTACTGATTGAGGATGTGATTGCACGAAAGGAGTTGTCCCAAAGAGGATGCGAAGCCGATGCTAAACTTCGTTTTGTCAGTTGAATAGCGGTCGTAATTTATTCGCGACCCACATAAGCCTGGAAGGTCCTCTGCATCCGCTAACGAAAAGAATTTGCACTGATCGTTACCGATAGATATTCCATCCTTGAAGGAAATATCCTTGATGATGGGAGCGGTTTCAGGAGATTGGATGAAGCAATATTGTTCCAGTAATCCGGCACGGTATCGATCACCCGTCAATTCGTTTTCGCAGATTCTCTTCAAAGAGATATACCCACTGTCTCGAAGTATCCTTTCAAATTGGCCAACGCAATCAAGGAAGTCTTGCAGTCTCAGGGCATCACTAACGTTTTTCGGACTCAAGTGCCCTTTAAGCAGTGATGAGGTAAGTGAGGTTGCCTCCTTCGGATCTGATAAGAGTGTTACCATTAAGTAGCAATGGTGGGCTAGAAAAGGCCTCTCATTAAAGAACCGATCGCTGGAGCGCGAAAGGAATGAGAGGACCTTATCTTCAAACTGTGCAGCAAATTTTCTGGTTAAAAACCAATCCTGCTTGTGGAATACCGAATGAGAAGGCAGGGTTTTGATTGCCTTCACAAGCGTTTGATGAAAGCCTTCGTACTCCTGATCCGACAGAGTAAAGATTTCCGGGAGCATTACTTGGAATGCCACCGTGACGTCCCCGCGTCTTGACAAGATGCAATCATTCTCAACTTTGTAAATCGGAAATAGTTTCTCTAATGCAATCGCTTCTTTCATTTCCGTTGGCTTAGATGGAGAAATAATTTTCGTGATCTCGGAATAATACTGGACGGAATTCTTCTACTCGCATTGAGTTTCATGAGACCATGCTCGCCATACTTGTTGCTGAAGCGATATACCATCATGAAAAGCGCTGTGGTGAGTGCAACGGCAAGTGCAAGACAGATGAACATGTTCACACCACTGATGTACAGGATAGCGAAGAGAATGAGCAGCGCCAAAAGACCAACTCCGAGATAGCCGATGTATTGAGCCTTTAACCCTCTGAACTCGATGGGCTTGTTAATGCCTTTGTTGATTGTGTAAACGCTTGTTGCCATCTCAGTTTCTTTTTATAATCCGAAGAATGACCTAAGTACGGTTGCGACGATTACAAGGAATACGCAGCTACCGAACCACGCTGCGGCGACTTTGCCGGTATCCGGATCTCCGCCGTTCCACTTCTGAAAGACTTTGACTGCCCCGACTAATCCGAGCACTGCGCCTATGGCGTACATAAGCTGCGTTCCAGTATCGAAGTAGCTTCTGACTTGAGTTGTGGCTTCGTTGATCCCGGCATTCCCATCTTGTGCATAGACGGTGCCTATCATCGAAATGGTGTAGATTGTCAATGCGATTGCGAAAGCTTTAGGCTTTCCAGGCAGGAAGGATTGAAAATGTTTTTTCATATAGAATTTTGGTTTAAGATTTTGGCCAAAGTGATTGCACTTCCATCATGGATAAATCGAAATTGAACTGATCGATTCCGTTTTCATAGATGAAGAGATCAATCGACTTTTGATACTTCGTGTTGAGAAGCTGAGGATATCGGATGAGGAGCGCTTTGATCAGAGCAATTGATTGCGCCTTATCAATGTTTTCTGCGGCGACGGTGTCGATAATGCCTTTGAGTTCTTTGAGCAGGTCGGCGACTGGACCGAGGAGAGTTGTTTCCCGATTTTCTTCAGCTAGATTTAGCTGATCAGAAGGAATCGTTGATTCTTCGATAGCACCCTCTTCTTCGCGGATCTTTCCGACTAGAGAGTTTGATCTCACAGGAGAGTCTTGCGTGCTCTCTTTCGATGCCTTGCCACTGAATAGGGTTTGTATTTCAGTACGATAATAGAGCAGTGCAAGGACTGCATAGTAGACTGCAGCGATCGCAGTTATGGCGATCAGGAATTGCAGCCAGGTGATTGAGTTGAGCATAGCCTTCGTGTTTGGTTCGAAGGCAAAGGTGGAGGGGGGAAAAGAGGGCCTTTCACAAGTCAAACCATACTAACGATTTATTTCTTCAATGAAATCAACTGTGGCTTACTTTGGCGTTTTTTGGCGATCTCGCATGTTTGGTCGCATTTCTATATGACAGGTCTAGGCATAACGCATGTTTTTAAATTCTTATATTAATCGCAAACGTTATGACATACACTTCCGGCCAGATGATAAAGGATGGGAAAGCACAGGGGAGATCACCACGTGTGTTTTGTCCGATACTATATTTATGAAGTTTTGCATCATAAAATGAACTCAAGCAGATAATTTAACTAAGACACATGTTATCAATAGTCTCAGCTAGTATATATTACAATTTGCTCACAACGTATCTCAATTCATCGGACTTCTAATACTCCTAAAACAGAAACGAAGCCTGACGAACTTACTTACTTGTAATATTGGTAAGAGGTTTTTCTCTAACCAAAATTCTTCCAATGCAATCCAAATGTTGCCCTTTCTATTTTCTTTGACATTTTGAATTATCGATTTAGGTCTGCGGGAGGGCTAACACACCTTTGGTTACAAAGTTGATAATAATTTTTTCCATTGGTTTTGGTTTTGTCTACACGACGTGAAAAAACCAAGCATCAAAACAAATTGAAAATCTGTAAATATTTCTTCATTTTTCGATCACCAAATAATTTCAACATATGAAATGTCTTTGGGCTTGGCTTTGGTAAAGGGTTTGAAAAAAATATGTAAACGAAATGTTAAGTATCGCTTAATTCCGTACGCAGCGAACCGAGATCGCGGCAGACACAAAAGCATCAAAACGGAATACTTTGAATCTGTTTGCCGCGGAAAATTGCAGGTTCCATTCCCAGGCTTTGCCTCGGCCCGCGGACGAAGACGACCAGCCTCCCAGGCTACCCTGAGGCCAATAAGTACCATTCTCGCTACGGCTACCCGCTGGCGTATAAAACAAGAACGCACGCAGGGCAAGAATGCGCTGTCTCATCACTCGTTTGTTTCAGGTTTGCTTGTAGTAGAACGCAGGTGCCTCATACGCTTTATCACTAGGCTTTATCACTAGGATTGACAAAACTACGAATCGTGTGCATAAGACTTGTTAAGGGCTTGTAAGGATGTAAACGAAATACAAATCCGCGAGCCTCATCTTACACCAAATTGATGCGCCGCGCTAATTCAAAAAAAAGATTTGGTAAAACCTTAAAAATCCGGTCAACAGAGTTCTTAAAAAAAAACTACTTTTATGACACTCGACGGGTGTGAGAATCATGTGCGGGGATAATGGCAATACCCCGTTTTCATCGTTCCGCTACCCTTATTATTAAAATCCTGACCGAGCCGTTTTGTGTAAGCAGGTTGAGCTTAAGTTCGGGCAGGGGTGTATTGTAGGATCGTAAATCCTACGGAGCATAGCTATAAAAAATCTAACCTAAATCGTTATGTCGCTAAAATTCATTGCTTTACTCGCCCTGTTATTCTTCTCGCTGCTCACATGTGAGCTCACTCGCGCACAACAAATCATCGAATCTCGCCGGCAAGCATCGGCAGATCCTCTCTTCAGGAAAGACAAGAGTACTCTTGATTTACCAGACCCAAAGTTGATCCCCCTGGTCACGTCATTTGATGTTATGCTTCGCCCAGAAGATTTCGAAGCAGGGAACGTCATTGCCCCGAGGATCAGCGGAAGTTTTTCGAAAAGTTTTTTGCCCGATGAATCCAAGTTCAAATTAAACTATCAATTCAATCTGCAACTTCAATCTCCGCAGACGACTAGAGATTCGACGGCAATGTTAAGTAGGCTTTTGTCTTCTGGTGCAGTTGGAAATATTTCAGGCTCTATCAGCGGAGGGATTACCAATGCAGACAAAACCTCAGGTGCTCTTATTGCGATATTTCCAACCCTCTCCTGGCAGAATTCGCAGGTGTTGGAGGATGCGACGCCGGGCAACTTTCAATACTACTCAACGCGTGCATCAATAACGCTTTGGACAGGCCCCATCATTGGAGTCTTCCAAGCATCATACAGTACGACATTAGGTGAAGCGCCTTCTTTTATTGATAACTCATTAAATAGGAAATGGATTTGCAACGCTTTGCTGGGCATGAGCATCGCCGAAAATTTCTTCTTACAGGCAAAGCTCTTGCTGACCGACATTAAAGTCCCGGAAGGCAAAGAAGCATCAAGCCAGGAAAAGTTTGAGCTTAGCATTGTCCGAACCCTTGCTTTCTAGCATGAAACTATATTATGCCCTCATCCTTGTATCGCTGACATACTCGGCCAGAGGCCAGGAAGTCCTTAGAGTGATCAAAAGCGAGCCGAAAAGCTTCGATGTTATCATCCAGAACGACAGTGCGACTGAAAAGGATGTCAAGAGAGTTATGGATAGGCTCAAGAAATACGGGAGCTCAAAGATTGTTTTAAATTCTGATCTCTGTGTCGTGTGCTCTGCGCCGTCGAACGAACGCCAATTTGAATCCAAGATGGAGCGAATTGATGCCATGCGCGGGGTGTCTGTGATAGGTGCAACAAATGACTTCAGATATATTCTTTACGACTTCGAGGCCAACCAGCTAAATGACCAGGATATCAATCAAAAGTGGGCGGAGATTAAAAGCATTTACAGTGAGAAAAAAAGCCATCTCTTCAAGATGCCTCCGATGAAAATTGTTGATTTTGCTTTACACACGGGGTTCAAGTCTAACCTGAATTTTGCAAATGACAATGGTTCATTTATCATTCCAATTTCCGACAAATTTAAAGTGGTCGCAGAAAAGCGAAATGTCAAAACGGAAAACGGAAAAATCATTTGGAATGGTGACTTGCATGGGGAAAACGGGGTTGCGTTTCTTACTATGGAGAACGGGGAGTTAAGGGGCTTTATCAATAGCGATAGTGGAGTATTTTCAATAATCCCATTATCTAAAGGGTTCCATGCGGTGGTGCGGGAACAATCGGATACAATTCCCACTATTGAGGAGCCACCGCTGAGAAAATCGGAAACGCAAGGAACGTTTGACGCCCATGAATATGAGAGGTTATCGCCAACGGATAGTATTGAAGTCAGTCTTTTGGTATTATATACGAAAGCGGCAGCGGCTTTAAATTATAAGATCGAAGAGATTCTCATCCCCAATGCAATTGACGTTACAAACACAACCTTCGCCAACAGTGGCCTCGGGAACGTTAAATTTACTATCGCGGCGGCATTTCAAACCGACTATAAAGAATCTGGCAGATGGGAGAACCATTTGTCGAAAATAATGAATGAATCAGATGGCGTACTGGACGAAGTCAACGAAATAAGGGATCGAACGGCAGCCGATGTGGTCATATTAATAGTCCAAAAGGGGGATTACTGTGGCGAGGTATATAAAGTTGGTGGTTCAGCCGAAGATGCCTTCATGATCGTGAATCAAAGTTGTATCAAAAAGCAATACACATTCACGCACGAGCTCGGTCACATCTTTGGTTGCGCTCACGACCGCTGCAGCGATTCAACACCAGGACCTTATACCTTTAGCCATGGATTTCAAAATGCAAATTGGCGTTGTGTCATGAGCGGTATAGGTTGTTGTGAAAAAAAGCGCAGTTTTTACCTTTCGAACCCAGATGTTAAAGTTCAAGGAATGAGCATTGGTACAATCGAGTTTGAAAATGCGGCCGAGGTAATTCGCCTAAATGCTAAGAAGGTTCAATCGTTCAGGTAATTCAAAACAATTCCAATGAAAACGTTCTGTTCACAAACACTATACTCATTGGCACTAGTCTTTATCGCATTTAATGCGATTGCACAAAAGGATTGTGGATTCAAATTATCTGAAGAGGAGAAAATAAATTTTATTCAAAGTCTGAGGACAGGAGCTTTCGACAAGCACGAAGTTGATTTCGAAGACTTTGAGGTGCAGGTGGTGTTTCACGTCCTCTATGATGAGGACAACGAAAACGTCTCGGATGAAGCGATCCTTAAAGAATTGTCGGACTTAAACCGTGATTTTCAGCTCTTAAATGACGACACGAGCAGGTTGTCCGGCGCCTTTAAAAAGCTTGTCGGTAATCCCAATATTCGGTTCAGATTGGCCGCCATCGATCCAAAAGGAAATCCTACGAATGGAATTATTCGAAGAAGGGCAGATCGTAGAAAATACACCTTTGGAAAACCAATTTTCCATGCGGATCCAATCTGGAATAGTGAACTATACATGAATGTTTACATCGGAAACATCCGGAACGGAAAGACCCGCGGGTATGTAAACTCTCTCCCATGGCAAGCGAGGTCAACCGATGCCATTGCCTTGTATTTCGGCGACATCGGCGATGGGACGAGATTGCTTTCCCATGAAGCAGGGCATTGGTTCGGCCTTTGGCATATTATCGAAGGAGGGTGTGGGGAAACGAATGATGGAATAGAAGATACACCGCGCCAAAAAACATTTACAAATAATTGCCCAACATCTAAAAGTGAATGTGGTAACGATTGCTTCACAATGAACTATATGGACTATTCTGATTGCAGGGTTGCGTTTTCAAAAGGTCAGGTGGCCAGGATGAGGGAAATCATTCAAATGCATCGATGGATGCTGAATGAACCCCCGTTATAGTTATTCGCAGCCTCACTTCAGAATTCATTTCACCCCGGGAACGCATTCTTCTTTAATACGGGCATAAGGTTTGTCTTCTAATTTGTATCCTTCAAGAAGCCTCGCGAACAACGAGGCTTCTTTTCAATTCCTAACATTACTTGCGGATCTAATCCCGTCCTAAAAATTATACCCATGACGTTTACTTTTTTTCTCCCGATGCCTAGGCATTTTTTCGATGGTAGTTTGTCGCTCGACCTACCACATTCTGTATTGGAGCAGTTTTTATATCGGAGAAAGGTAATTGAACCATCCCCTTCAATCAACTAATGAATATTCTCATCCGCCTCATCCATGCGCTCTACCAACTTCTTTTTAATGGCATCGATAAAATTCGTCCTTCCACTTTTTCTAATCCGGATCTCCTGAAACGCCCGGTGAAAATTACCAAGCGCCATCCCGAACATCGTTTCAAAATATCTTGCAATCTGGGCGAGTGACGCATTAGAATTGTTGAAGACTCCGGCAGCATGGAGGCCAAATAGTAATTCCACCAGGCCTGCCCTGGTGCCGGTCCATACTAGTTTCTGATGCGGCGCTTCTATTGACTTCGCAACGTGAAATTTGTTCTGCTCAAGTTCCAGCAGGGCAGCATTTAGATATTGACGGAGCATTTCATTAGCAATGATCTTCCCTACCTTAAAGTCATGGCTCGTTGAAAAATTAGGATCGTAATCAAAAATGTAAGCATCCTGGTGCAGCCGGATATCGAAGACGTTGCGCACGAAATACTTCTCGTCATGGTATGTATTTCCGCTTCGATAGTACTGATAGAATTCAACGTTGTCCTCAAAGAAACTTTCCAGTTTTTTAAGCTGGTGATCGATATATCGCTGCTGTGTCTTCTGGCTTCCTATTGGTCGCTTTCCCTCAATCTTAAAGAGCTCAACGTTGAATATCAGCTTTGCTGTGAATTTCGGCTTGATCTGTTTAAAGAAAAGAATTTCTTCGCCAACGTTGTTAAACGTCTTGATTCTAATTGTTGACTTCAGCACATCGATTGACTGCAGTGTTGCGTCGATGCTTCTTTCAGCCTGACTCAAAACTGAATCGCTGTCGTTTGCTATTTTACTTAAAGTCTGTTCGAGTTTTTGGAATTCGGTATTGGCAAATGCAATCATTGTATTGAGTGGAGATTCACGGTTGAAAAATGTCACATACTTCTGGCAGTCTTACTGCCCGTTCCAGTTCTACCTTGGTCGTAGTACTGTGCCTGGTGCAAATCTTGTCAGGCAAAAATGTGTTCTCCTGAGAGTTGTCTCAATACAGATTAAAAGGTAAAAGAGTAGGTGTAATTCAGTATTTACTATGGAATTGGCTTATTCGGTGAGCTTGCTGATCAGCTCGTTTCTGCTTTTTACGCCACATTTGTCAAAGATGTTTTTCATGTGAACGTTGACAGTCTTGACGGATATGAATAATTCGTCAGCGATTCTCTTATAGGCGTGGCCCTTCTTCGCTAGTTCTACAATCTCCAGTTCCCTTGCAGAAAGTCCGTAAGCTTTGCAATTCACGTGGAACGCCGACTGATTATCTGGCCCGGCTGTTTCACATGATTGAATTGAAGTGAGCTCTCGCTTAACAATTGCCATTCGCTGTCGATTCGAAAATGAAAGCAGCGCTTCAACCCGGGTCAACAGAAGGTCAACCCTGAAAGGCTTTTCAAGGAAATCAACAGCTCCAGCCCGGAGGCCAACGGATTTATCTTTTGGTGAAGATTTGGCAGACAGGAATATCATCGGGATATGATTAAATTTAGAGTCTGCTGACATTATTTTGCAAAGCTCAATGCCGTCGAGGGGCTGCATCATTACATCGGAAATAACGAGGTCAAGCTGCCTGATGGATTTCAATCTCTTGAGTGCTTCATTGCCATTCGCGGCAACAATAACGTTGTAGCGATCTGACAATTTTTTCGCCAAGTAAGCAAGCATCGCTTTGTTATCTTCAACGATCATAATGAACGGCCGGTCTTCGTTTGAAACATGATCCGTTGGTTCTTCAACATCACTGGTGATTGCCAGTTCTGATGAATTAAGAATCTTCTGGCCCTCAGTGTGCGTGGCCTGCGTTAACTGCAACGAAACTTCGATGGTGGTTCCAGATCCTTTTTCACTCAGGAGTTTTATGGATCCCTCGAGATCATCAACGATCTTCTTCACAATTGCCAAACCCATTCCCATTCCTTCAGTCGGCTTCTTTTTATCAGCCAGTTGGAAATAGGGCTCGAATACCTGCTGGTGGTACTTTTCGGGGATTCCGGGCCCTGAATCGGAAACTGAAAATCTGAGCAGTTTTTCGTCACGTGCCAATGTTATGACTACTGTTTCTCCGCGAGGCGTATATCGCACGGCATTCTCGAGTAGATTATTGATGATCCGATCAATAGCACTTGGATTGGCTTTCGTCATAACGTGCTTCTGAATCGTTGATGAAAGCGTAATTCCCTTCTTGTCAGCTAACACTTTGAACAAAGGGATTTTCCACTCCAGGAGCTCAGAGAAATCGGAAAGCATACTGTGATCGTAAATATTGAACCCCATCGTTAGACGGCTCATGTCAAAAAAATTTGTAACGTCTGTGGTTATCCGATGCAGGTTTGCTCTCATGATCTTCAACTCCTTTGATTCTCCTTTCTGGCAAATGTGCTCGGCCAGATAGTTACTCATCAGGGTAAGTGGCGTCTTTGTTTCATGAGCCAGGTTTATGAATGTATTTGTTTGCCTTTCATGCGCCTCTTCAAGTGACTTTGTTCTCTCCTCGACCTTCTGCTGCAGATTGTTATTGAGATCCGTCAGGCGTGCCTGTGACTTGAGAAGGGATTGATACTCTGAGCGTGCACGCTCGATAGCTGACCTGACATAAATAATTGTCATTAGCATAAAGCCTGCATTCGTCACTGAGTGTTCGATCACCTGATAATCACCCATAAAAACAATGACCGGCAATGCTGCCCAGCATAGCATCGAGATGTATGCTACTATGGCGTGTTCATACAAGGGGTCTCGAAGTGCCTTTCCTGATTTCTTTGCTTCTCTGAACTTCGTTAGCAGCGCTCTTGATGTACAGTAGATGAAGCTGAGTCCATATATGAATGGTATTACAACGGTGAGCTTGCTGCTCATTTTACTATCGCCAGTAACCAGGTACGGAACTACAAACAGTAAGAGGAATGGTGCGAGTAAAAAAAGAAGTAACCCTTTTGTTACAAAAAACTTAAGGTGGTCCAGTTCGAATACCTTATAGAAGTAATAGACCACATACATTGACATCGTAAAGCCTACGGCGTACGCAATGATGATTTGAACCTGCAATGGTATCGGCACATTCGGATCCGGGAAGAGACCGCTACATACGTTGTAAAGAATCAGCAGTACTAAAAGAAAGAAATACCAAAGACGTCGCTTGTCGGATGGTCGCTCCAGCAAATAGATCACTTGTATGATGAGCATCATCACCTCGAACGCGGCGATGCAGAATGTGACAAGATGCATTTTTGTCCCAGGGAGAAACATACGCTAACGGCTTAATGAATTAGATAGACTGGGCTGCGATTTGCGCAGGAACAATTTGCCGAAGAGGTACTGGTGGTCTTCGCAGTAAGTATAACGTGTATCCGAGATCGATCTCTTTGTACATTTCGAAACCGAATTTTTTATACCAACTTAAATTTCTTGATACCGAGGTCTCAAGATAAATGGGTCGTTTCTCCTGAACGCTTCTTGCGATCACATCCTCCAGTAGAGCACTTCCAATCCCACTTTTCTGACTGGACGGTTCTACGCCGACAAACCATAGATAGAGGAAATGTTTATCGTTAGGATGATTCGCTTTGATTGCAGACTCGCGCGTTAGGACCTTCCGCACACGGCTGAGCCCTATAACATCGAGGGCAAGTTGCAGATCCAGGAAAATGGATCGCATGGTAGTGTTCTTTTTGTCGGGATAGAGCAACAATGCACATGCTTTGCGATTGGGTGAAAGCCAGACCTCACCAAACAGGAGGCAGACTTCAAAGGAATATCGCATCAAACCCCGTATGCGAGAGGTGCGAGATGAATCCTGCTTTACAACATGATTTACACTCTTGTTACCATCGAAAGAATTAGAAAGAATATCAACGACTATTTCTCGATCCGACAGCACAGCTCTTCTCATCTGATTTGTTTAAGGTGAGCGGTGAATCTTGCAACGAAACGAGATGAATAAAGCGAGAGGCTAAGCATCGGTCGATAAAGTGCGGATATGAAAGTTAATCCGCACTCATGTTTAAACCTAGAAATTAAAAATCTCCGTATCTGAGACGCCCAACGCTTTTGCAATATCAAAGCAAGTGGCTACAGTGGTGTTCAATCTCCCGCCTTCCAAAGTGACGATCGTATTCTCCGATACGCCAGCCAGATCAGCTAATTGTTCCTGAGTCAGACCTTTCTCGTTTCGCAGCGCACGGATATGTTTACCCAGCGCTTTGAGTTTCTTTAGATTACGAGACTTGACCTGGTGTTTTCCCACAAGGTCAAAAATCCCGTAAAAACCCTTCCTTGCTCCTACTAACTTTAGTAGCTTAGACCTGCAAATGCAGCGGAAATGGAGGAAAAAAGGTCAAAACTCTCTGAATGGCGGTCAATCCTGACGATGCGCCATCCTAAATACGACCACAACATTTTTGGCGGTCTTTTCTGGATATCCATGCTCGGATACGTACTCACGGCTATATTTGTCCTTTAGCGTTAGCAGGAATTGGCTTTCTTCTACTCGGCCACAACTTCGGTGGTTAGATTTCAATGCTTGCTTTCAATACATTCTCCTCTTGGAAATGGAGCTAGGATAAAAATATATATAGTGGACGAGGAGCCCGACAACCGAGCCCTGCAGATGAATTTGCAGGGCTTCCACATGTGCTACAGTGGTGCTCGTGTTATTAGTTGTCAAGCACGTTGATAATCTCAGCAAGATCCTTATCAAATTTTCCTTTTAATTCAGATTTTAATCGGCGAATAAGATGCCTATTCCCTTTCAAACTTTCTACTAAGGTCGTTGCGGAAATTTCGAGGAGCCACTCGACCCGAAAGATTGAGTAGTCGAATGCTGTTGGGTAAAGAAGCCACCTTTCAAAATCGTTTAAATTTACCAACGATTTAAACTCTTTTCGTTTCCGGCTAATTTGCTTTTTGTTGATAAGAAGTAAAAAGCTAAAAAAAACGACATCAGTGTATTCATTCTTTCCCCACCGATAAGTGTTCTTATCTTTGCCATTGTTAACTGACACAACATATTTCTGGAAATAGTCGCGGTTGTTTATTGAATAGTCTGTTTTGTCGATTAAAGTTTCGTAAAAGTCAGGATCAAACTGCTGATCCAATTTTTTCTCAAACGCAGTGAAAAACATTCGTTTGCAAATGTCGCTGGAAATTGTCGCTAATGGGATTACTCGGCGATAATTGGTACTATTAGTTGATCTGCATTTGAGTAGCGCTTTTTCCACCAATAGGGTATCCGAAATTTTACAATTAGGAAAGTTTTTGCGTATCACCTCTGCGAGCTTAGGGATGAGCTTGTGATATTTATTAATTCTATTCTCATCTCGATCGATCGCGATGGTTAAGATTCCTAAGAGTTCCTTCTCTGAGAACAAAAATGCCTTTCGATCAAGGAATTCTGCAAACTGATCAATATCGGGCCAGTATAGTTCCGTCTCAACAGAAATATATTGGACGAGTGACCTTGGAATATCTCTAAATTCCTCCGCCGTGAACTCTATCCGAGAGAGTGTAGCAAAGAAATTCGAGGCGAATTGACGCATCTTGTTAACAAAGTTGTAGCTTCCACGTTGTTCCTGAATAACCTTGCTTAATTGAGGATCATTAAAGAGCGTCACGGTATAATATGAATCCAAAAAGTGTTTAAAGCATTTTAGTAACTCTCCGGTCCCACCCTGAGTTACAGGTATATGGTCGATATCGGCCAATGCTTCCTTCAAATTGACTGAAGGTATATTTTGAACCGCATCCCTAATGTAAAACGCTGGAATTGCTTCAAGCTTTAACTCAGGAATTTTGGTGCTCGTCAGCAATCCAAAAAACATTTTCTCAGCCATATACTGATAGCGACGATAACTTTCATAAACAATGAAATTTTGGTGGACATGTTGATAAAGACTAATATAGTTTTGTTCCATGTCACCAATGTCTACAAATCCTTTTGGTCTCCCGGTCTTGCCTTGATAATACTCTTTGAGCCTTTCAATTTGAAAATAGGCTGCATCCATTTCATCCTGGACCCGATATATTAGGTCGTCCTCTTTAACTTGGATCAGATATGCTTTTACATCTTTGTTTACCTCGTACTCAATCTCATCGTATATTGCTTTATCGAGATCGATGTTTCTAACGTCATTTAGGATCCTTTCCTTTTCTAAGCCATCATAGTAAGTGAGGGCGTTAGACAAATTCTTAAGGCTCTTCTTGACAAGAAAATACTCAATAGCCTTACCCTGCTGTCCTTTCAACTTTCTCTCCAGCTCTTTCAATATTAAATAGCAGGTCTTGTAGTTGTCTGTGGCAAGTAGGTAATTGCCATAGGCATACTCTAAGCTTAGAAAATCGCTATCACCTTGGGCGGCCTTTAATTTATTCAATAGCCTTCGAACTTCAAATGCCCGGTAGTTGCAGAACAAGCAATCGCATCCCGTTTTATTGCGAAGGTCAATACCCTTATTTTGTCCGTTGCCTTCGTCATAGCCAAATATTCGTCGAAGTGAGAACCCGATCGTTTTTTTATTACGTTCTTCAATCAATTTATAATCCCGAACAGCGGTAATTGACTTGATGTTACATTGATTCATGAAGCGAAAACACCAGTCAAGTTTATAATGTGCATCAACCACACCCACGTGAACAACTTGGGCTTCTAGTTCGGGATTGAGGGAAAGCTGCCCATCGATGACCTCGATCATCGTTAACAACTCATAGATTTCAGTGTTTATTGTAAAGATGGAACTTCTATTGTAGTGCCAAACTGTTTCATTTAAAATGTTAAAAGGATGAAGGGTAGCTAGAAAGTTAGGATCAACATATCCGAATCCATCAAAAGGTTTTAAACAGTTGAATAGCTTGTCGATGATGTGAAAAGTAGTAGGTGCGATGGGAGTGACTCTTTTTGACAGCTCAAAGAGAATATCAGTATTTGATGCGGAATCTTTCTTAATAAATCTGTCTTTATGAAAGAAGAACAGCAACTCCCGAAATTTCTCTTCATTTTTTAAATCTGCTAGATAGAATTTCTGACACTTGCCCCAGTTTGAAGAAGGGTAAAATCTTATTTCCCTCATATTAGATACGATGACCCATTTACAGTTTCCACCTGTTTTCACAGCATAACTAAATGCCTGCTCAATCGGGGTGCGTTTGTCTTTTGTTCTATTCTGTTTCGAACCTAAATCGGTATTAAAACTTTTCATTTCAACGACTGCACGTACGTCCCCTTCCAAGTCATCGTCCAGTGAAAAAAAACCGAGCGCTGCATCAGGCTTAGTTCCATCGAGGTTGGATTTGCGTTCTTCGCGTAACAGCCACCTAGTCGAATTCCCGTAGTTGAATCCAAGGATGTCGCCGAAAAATTGGTTAATGAATCGTGACTTTACCTCCTCTTCCTTTAAGAGGCCAAGCTTGCCTGATTCTAATTCACCAATCAGCGAATGTAGCAGAAGAGATTTATCGCGGATTCCGGGGATCGAGCTTAGTCTAAACTCTTGAATGTGTCGTGATACAAAATCTTCGCTGAAAATCGCTTCCATTATATTTCATTTTGGATATGACAGGGCAGTTACCCAAGAGTTCCCCAAAAAGGTTCAAGGCCTACAAATCGGGCGTTTGGCCTAATTTAAAAAATGTGGCGATCCAGACAGCAACGGCGCGCCGAAAAAATGAGCGCTACTTTCGAATAAGGAGCTTTCGAAGCCCTTCATTTTCAGTCATTCTTTTCAGTTCTAAGTCGATTAAATGCCGAATTTCCCTCTTAACCCTTTCATAAGCGGTGAGGACATCCGCGTGAGACACATCGCGTGCAAGCGGAATTGAATGATAAAGCTTCTCTTCCGATGCAATCTGTTGATGGTTATTCAGAATTTCGCAATGGAAAGTCTTGAGACTAATCTTCTCATCTGGATTGTCTGACACTATGCCAACAAACTGACCGGAGGAAAGAGTGGCAATCTTCGAGGGCGGGATTGCAGAATCAAGTTGTGTGGATCTGCTGATCGATGTATCGGCACTGTTGATGGAGACTGACTCCCTTTGCTGAACAATTTTTCCGAAACGCTCCGATAATAGCTTGGCGGTATCACCAACTACCTGACCACTAATGATGTTTCCAGCGATGCTCATGACGACTTCGGCCTGATCGCGGCCATAGTCCTTTTTCAACTGACTGTAGTCCTGGATGCCAATGGTAGTGGCCACTTTGTTTGATCGAGCGGTAGCCATCAACGTGTCGATTCCGTTTGAATAGATAGTAGGCCATTCATCGAACACGAGACTACATTTCAATTGGTTCTTTCTGTTCACCAGTCGCATTACACGGGCAATGTAGAGTGATAGAACAGCACCATAGATTTGTTGCTTTTGGGGATTGTTTGCGACACAGACGATTTTTGGATCTTCGGGATTGTTTACATCAAGGGTAAAGTCGTTACCAGAAAGAACGTAGTATAGCTGAGGCGATGACAACCTTGCCATGCAAATTTTCGCACTGGCAATCTGTCCCTCCAATTGTTCCATAGCGTCATTGAGGTAAGCGGAAATAAACGGATTGATCAACACTTCAATTTCTGGTTCGCTCCGTAGTATGCTAAATAAATCATCGTACTCGACCTGCATCAATTCAATCACGTGTGGTAAAGTGCAGTACTTGCCATTCTGATACTTTCGAAGAAACCAAATGACGGCGGTAACGAAATTGATTGGCGACTCAACGAAGAAGTCTCCTTGCTTCTTGATCCATTCCCGATTGAGGGCCAGCATGATGGTTCTTGAAGATTCCGTTGCGTCGGTTATATCGTACATCATCGAGGGTTCCAAGGGATTACAACGATGGCTTGGAGTGTCGAAGTTAATGACGTAGAACTGGGGCTTCTTTCTGTAATTGTTTTGGTGCCGGAGCAGTGCGTTGTATGCGATCCTCGAGAGATCGTCGTACTTGAAGTCATACAGGAACATCGAGAATCCTTTCTCAATGTGTTGTGTAATCACATGCCTTATGACAAAATAGGATTTTCCAGAACCCGGTGTGCCAACCACCAATAACGCACGGAATGGATTGATAATATTGATCCAACCTTTCCGAGTCTTACCTTTGTAATCAAATCGGGTTGGTAGGTTAACCGAGTATTCATTTTCAAGTAGTCGCTCTTCCTGGGGGAAGGATTCGTTTTCCCGATTGAATACGTCCTTGCCTAATTTAAGCTGGACAAGTCTGCTAAGCATCGTCCCGCCCGACAAGATCAGGAGATAGCCAGTTGATGATAAAACAACTTCAGCAATCCCTTGAGTTAGCACCGAAGCTTGCGTAAATGCGAAACCGAAGCTTGGAAGAAAGAAGACATGTCCAATAATTAAATAGGTGGTGGCAGTGTTTCTGTTGATCTTCTCGTTTTTCTTTCCTTTCGCTCCGAGAAGCGAAATATAGAGGAGGGCGAGAGTTGATAGTTTCGCGTGGAACGGCGTTGAGAATACTTTGAACCGAATCACATGTCCAAGAAATTGATTTAGCACGGGCGCAGTCAATCCAAGTTCATCAAATGCATCAAAGCTGCTAACGTACAAATGGATCATCAAGATAAATAGACTCAGCAACCTCGTAAGGTCAATGATCTTTCGTAATCCTTGCTCGTTCTCCCCCGTGTGATGTCCCATCGCTATATAGATTTACGTTTTCGCTTCCGTCGTTTTCGTCCTGCAGTTTCTGAAGGGGGAGCGTCATTACGCTGAGGGCCCATGAGATTTTCAACAAGGTTCAGGGTACCGACAAACTTAGGATTGTTTTCGAACGTGTCCTCAGGTTTTTTTGAACTACTTTCCTTATTGATGATGGTATTGTCTGCCTTATTGGTGGTAGAATTAAATCGCTCCCGAATTCCATTCGCGTTCAAATGCTTCCCTAAATCACTTCCTTTGAATGCAACTTTCGCCGAATGATCGACATAGGTTAGACCGTATATTTGCCCGTTTTCACTTCTTGCGATGACAACATCAATGTTCTTTTTGCCCAGCTGTTTTTGAAAGGCTTCAAGTGTCGTGCAACGCCTGGAGGCAAGTACTGATTCAATTATCTCTCGCGTTTCTGGCGCAACCGCTTTCTTCAGGATTGAACCCAAATTGAATTGTCCCTCCAAAGCTTTCATTGTAGGCTTACCAGAAATTGAACTGGCTTTTATAGGAACTCCGACTCTGGTTACCTTGCGATCGATTATTGAGTAAACAAGCCCTTGGTTCTGGTGCATTTTCGATCCTTCGTGGCCTCGAAATGCCGTTACATTGTAGTGACGTAGGATAGCATTGAGCTCAGGCAAGGAGGAGTATTTATATTGACTGGTGACGAATTTCACTACGTGCGAAATCGCCTTCTTCGTCTCTGAGCGTCCATATGTAATCGAATTCGCTGGCTTAGGTACAGCAAGATTTTCGCAGGTCTTTCGACCTTCGGCTCGCACAAGGCCAAACTCCATTTCAATCGACTTACGTGCTTCCTCGGATCGCTCCCTTCCGATATTGTGAAGGTCAATTCGCTTCCCCTCACTAGTGATGTTCGTCGTGACGATATGGACGTGCGGGTGCGCAGCATCGCGGTGTTCATATACAAGATAGGGCTGTGAGCCGAATCCAATCTTGTCTACGTATGCGCTGGCGATATTGCCGAGCTCTTCTTTACTGAGCTTTTCCGATTCATGGAAGTTGAGCGAAATATGAACTGCATTAGTTTTTACTCGAGCATTCAATTGCAGTAGCTTTTCGAACCTGGCTATTTTTTGATGCAGTGTCAGCTGTTCAACGCTTAATCCAAATCTACTGGCCACGAGACATTCGGCGACACCTTGGGCAACCTTATGTTCGTTGTAGGCGATCGCTCCTTTGATATTCTTTCCGCAAATCACTTTTGCAACCATTGCTTGGCGATTTCGGATATTATGGATAACACTTGATCAACCCTGATTCCGACCTGGTTGTATTGCTCGGCAATGCGCATGGAGTGAAACATCTTTTGAGTCTCAGCACTGCTGCTGTTAAAATGACGGGTGACTTGGTTGATGTTAATTCCAATTGACCGCAGCTCCTTCTGAATCGCAGACAATACCTCCATGTATTGTTCGAGTGAGTCGTCGTGTACCAAGACCTTGATCGGCCTATTGTCAAGGATGTCGCGGATCATCTCGCTCATGGAGTGAAACCTCGATCTGTCAAGTAGATCACTTAGTGCTTGAAAGCGCTGGTCGTTAACCCGAGTTTTGATCTCGTGAATCAAAGCCTCTTGGTCGTTTGCTTTTTTTCTTGGCATGTCCTCTTATTTGCGTAGAAAAGGTCTATAAAGGCTTATTAACACTTTCACAAGAGAACCAGTAGTAACCAAGAAAATCCCCGACTGGCTACTAATTGCCGGCCGATAACCCTAGCAGGAAAAAACTCGCTTGATCGGTCATGACAGTTTTATATTTCAAATTTCGTCTTTACCTTTGTATCATCTTGTTCAGGCAGTGCAAAGCACGCCACAAGCAGGGGTAGCCAAAGGCAATAAATCCCGTGACTTGACTAAACTTACACGAATGTTCTTCCCCGAAAACGACTACGTGTAATTAGAATCCTGACAAGCCGTAAAACGATAGTTAAAAATGACCACATTGAATCGGGGCAAGTGGGCTAACCTTTTAACCATTTGTTTTATGGCGTCCAATAATGAAACGCTTGTTAAGTACCTTATTAAATGGTTGGTTATAGGAGCATTTGCAATGCCTGTTGCCAATAATATCGTACACCGCACCTTTGACTTGATTGAGAAAAGGCTATTAAAAGTTGAAGTATTGCATCAAGAATCACGAAAAGTTGAAATCCACTCCTCCCCCTAGAAAATCCAAGGCAAGTACTAACTGCATGCGATATTTGCGTTGATCAGTTAAAAGCCGAGTTCCGAGGAGTGATTTCGTGCACAAAAATACATCTTGCTTATGCTACAAGACAGGCATAGGTCACTTCCCGAAGGGAGCTTAAAGTTTATGAACTCTTCCTATGGAGCCGTATTAAACCTCATCGGCAGAGCCTTACAAGTTTAATTCCGCTTGCTTCTTCTTTGCCTTGTGGACCTTCGCGAGATGACCTTCCAGAGACTTCTTGGATAGGAACGTGATGTCACATTCAGCACAAGAGAACTCATCCTTTTCTTCCCGAACCCGTCTATAGAATAGTTCGCTCAATTGCCAAACGGATAGAGAGTGTGTTAGGCAAATGAATAGACTAATGATCGTGATCTTAATATTGGCGAAGGATGGCTCTTGTGCGGAAATGAACCAATAATCATAGTAGAAAGCGTTCAGAAAAAAGCTTACGACGGCGTAGAATTTCCCGGTAGTTCGGTATCCATTGATCAAAAAAACCAGAATAAGGAACTCAATAATGCCGGCAAGCGCGATGCCGTAGAGCCAATTGAGAAAGCTGTAACCCGAAAACGTCATGTCGATATGCTCCAGTCTCATAAAGAGGTTACCAGCATGCGGGACGTAAAGGAGCATTAAAGTTATGGCACCGTGAAAGATCGCCTTCTTGCTTTCGAGGTAGTTTACAATTTCATTCATGTTTGGAGTAAGGTTTTGTTTTTGGTTGAGGTCTGCCAGACCTTGCTTGAGGTTGAGAGTCTCTGGTGAGGTACGTATAGAATTCTGCTGACCTCGTCATCTCATGCCTAGACCTTTCGTGAGGTGGCTCTTGACCTCAGGAGAATATCTGAGGTAGTCATTGAGGTCTTTGAAATCCTTATAGAGGTCCGACCTGTCCTTGAATTGGACACCCTCATTAGAGAGAAGTGCTTTTGCTTTTTGAGCGGCCGCATCATTGTCGAGAAACAGGTCGATAGTTTTATACTCGCGGATGAAAGGAATAGCGTGTTTCATAAGAGCTACAGAATTCAGCACCAGGAAGTCGGCCTTTCTTCCAAGATGTTTTAGTCCTGGAGCCGCGCCTAAGGAAAGCATATCGAAGAATCCCTCAAAGACCGCAAGCCTGATGTTCCCATTTTTGATCAGCGACAAGTCTTTCGGTGACGTCGACCCCTTGAACCAATGATTTCTTAGCTCAAGTCCGCTTGACTTATTTTGAAAGCCAACCGCGGAATATTGCCTTCCCCCGATTTCAAATGTTACCTGATTGCAATACTGATTAGCTATGTCGGGCTGAATTTTTCGTTGCCTCAAATAGCCCAGCAGTTCTTTATTTTTCAGGCCACCCACTTCAATCAGTTCAATTTTTGGCCGTGTGATATGATCATACTTTTGGACGTGCAGTTTCAGTTCCTTTGGTGAATCTCCGGAAAGTGTTTTCAGAAACTCGTTTGCAGAGCATTGATTTAGATTCATACCAAGGTCGATGATGGTCCCACCGATTCCGGCTCCGTGATCGTACCAGAGATTGAGTTTATCATTCACTTTGAAAGAAGGTTCTTTCTCCGACCTAAATGGTGACACATACCAGTGATCAGCTTGTCGAATTCGTACTGGAGAAATTCCGAGGCTGGACAAGTATTCAACGATCGACAATTGCTTTGCTTCTTTGAAGGTCATCATCAATTTTTTCACAACGCTACCCTTACCCTCTGCGTCCTTCTCACATCAGCTTCCGTACTGGTGAAGCATTTATTAGAACTTTTTCTATCCATACTGGTGATGTTCTTGTGAAAACGAGGATTCCGTCAAGGCCAGTTTTGTCCCATAACAAATCGTTTAGTTATGGAAATAGAGATTATCACCAAACAGGATCTGCAGCAGCTAAGATTGCAACTGCTGCAGGACATGAAGGAGTTTTTCGGCTCCGGAACCAGATCAAAAAATGAATGGCTTAAAAGCAGTGAGGTAAGAAAACTCCTGAAGATTTCACCAGGGACATTGCAGAATCTCAGGATCACCGGTGTACTCCGCTACACCAAGGTTGGCAACCTACTTTACTATAAGCACGAAGACATTGTAAAAGTCCTTGAAGGAAATAAAAGCAGACAAGGATGAATTACATCAAACATTTATCAGCGTTCTTCGACAAGGTTTCGGGGGACTTGCGCTTCAACCCATCGCACATTGCATTGTACATGTCCTTATTTCAGCTTTGGAACCGAAACATGTTCAAAAGTCCGATTTCAATCAACAGGAGTGAACTGATGCTGATTTCGAAAATCAGTTCGAAAGGCACCTATCACAAGTGCATAAAGGAACTTCACAACTACGGGTATATACGTTATTCCCCTTCCTACAATCCATTCCGTGGAAGCTGGGTCTACATGTTCAATTTTGAGGCATCTGCACCAGATGAAGGGCAGTCTGAAATTCAGGCTAGTATAGGGTTAGTGATAAACGTGCATAAGACCTCTGATAGGCAAGCATTGGGGCCTTATATAAACGTATTAAACAATAAAAACTTAACAAACAATAAAAACGAGGGTGGGGAAACACCCGCCCGCGTGGATTTGGGAAATGAGTTGATTGAAAAAACGCCGGGCACGCTTGAGGCCGTTAGAAAATTCTTTCGTGAAGAAAATTTTCCAGACGTCGAGGCTGAAAAGTTCTTTAACCACTTTAAAGGCAACGGCTGGCAAATCGCCGGGAAGACACCCATGCAAGATTGGAAAGCTTCTGCTCGAAGCTGGATTTTGAAAATGCCAAACTATCCCGCCAGAAATGGGACCGGTTCACAACCTGATCAATCTTTAAACAACGTGAACTATGACGAACCACTCTGACGATCAGAAATTCGATGGTAAGATCATCGACTTCGACTGGTGCGTGAAGTTCTTCGAGAAGCGCGGCCAGGAGATGTATGGGCCGAATTTCCGGATCATCCAGGAAGACCACGACATCATTTACAAGCTCGTGGTTTACTTCCTGGGCCACGAGGAAGAGTCGAAACGGTTTGGGCTTGACCTGCGGAAAGGTATTATGCTGACAGGCCCCATCGGCTGTGGGAAGACGTCCTTGATGTCGCTGATGAGGTTAGTCCCAGCGAAGGAAAGAAGCTTCACGATGAAGACCGCTCGGGATATCAGCTTTGAGTTTATTCAGGAGGGGTATGATGTGATAAACCGTTACAGCAAGCTGTCTTTTACTGGTACAGGGCCAAAGATTTATTGTTTTGATGATCTTGGGGCTGAGCAGAGTCTCAAGTACTTTGGGAACAATTGCAATGTAATGGGAGAAATCTTGCTGAGTCGGTATGATCTCTTCAATTCCCAGGCAATGGTATCTCACTTGACCACTAATCTGGGCGCAACGGAAATTGAAAAGTTGTACGGGTCAAGAGTCAGAAGTAGGATGAGGCAGATGTTCAATGCCGTCTCATTCGTTCAAAACAGTGGTGACAAAAGAAATTAATCATTTTCCCAGGACGTTTTTTATCACGGCCTTGTAATCTCTCAGATCACTGTGGTAAACCGGCCGCACATATCCCAATTCCTTTTTCATTTGCCGATGGTCAGGGTCATTGAGATATAAGAGATATCGTTTCACGTTGGTGGGAGTCGAAATGAAGGATTGAATGGCCTTGAATCGACTGTCATAATTCTTCTGGGTAGTTTTGAAAACGTGAGTTGCTCGATTCTCGTTAATGTTTTCCCAAAGAATTAAAATTTCTCCTCTTGTCGTATATGACTGAAAAATGAAACTCTCCTCGTCAGAGTTTTTTCGCGATTCGTTTATCGATATAATTGGAAAATCTTTATGATGAGCAAGCGCTAGAGCTTTCAAGAACGGATTTCGCGATATGTGTTCTTTAAACGTGCGACTAAATTCAGGCTTAGAAAAAGATCTTTCAAAACTGTAGTGCAGTTTGGGAGGCCTAAATTCAAAGTACTGTAAGCCCTCTTCAATTGTAGCCTGTAGATGGCTCCATCCAGGAGATTCGCTTTTAACAAGCTTCGAATTGTAAAATATCAGTTTGTATGCGCTTTTTCCATGGACTCGCTGAAAGTATTCTTTTTTTATTTCGTTTAATTTTTCGATTGACCCTTCAAATTCCACGGGATATAATAGGTCGTCGATTCTTTGACGCGAAAATCTAATCACATCCTTGCCAAAAATGATATCATCCCAAATTATATAATAAGGCTTACCGTTCTCTTTGATCAATCTGTTTCGTTCCTCAAGTTCTTCCACTCTTTTACGTTCGCGTTCAAGTTCTTTTTTCCGCCTTTTTTCTACACGTCGAGCCGACTTTATCTTTCTGATTGATCGTGACCTTTCCATGTCCGCTTTCGGGATACCTTTATCGTTGGAGGTAATGTCCTCGGGAAGTTGTTTCGACTCCCCTCCTTCGATTTGCGTGGCATTTTTTCGTTGCGCCTTGAGTGCGACCTTTCGCTTTTTTTTCAACACTTGAGGAGCGGATTTCACGGTGCCCACGATTTGAAAATGTTTGTTACTGTTTCCTTTGGTCGTACCGACAATTTGCCCTATTGGCGCGATCATTTTGAGATCAGCTGTTGTTAGTATGGTAATAGGGCCCTTCTTACGAACTAATTTTATTACTTGACTGGACGGAATCGAATGCACCAGTTGGAGATGCTTCAGAAAGTGAACATCTCTGACTTCAGAATGACAGATGTTGCAGGTGAAGATTTTTCCTTTCATAGCTAACACGTTGACGGAGGTCCTACGACTTATAATCCTCAATATTTATTTTATATGTCCTGATTTGTTTTAAAAGTATTGACGGTATACCCAATCCGCTTGCAAACCTCACACTGATTCTGCGTCCTCCCGTCGAAGCCTGACTGCCAGCGATCAGCGACAATATAGACGGAAAGAGAATACGATCAAGGTTTCGCGAATGTTTAATCAAGAACAAACTACACACCAGCAGTTTTTGAGCCATTGAGATATTTCTTACAGCTTTAGCACTTGTGACAAAAGGAAATAGACATAAGAATTACGACTGACTAATACTAAAGTGGAATTTATTAGCCGGTATACATACCTAGAAAGCACACATCAGAATTAAGTATTTCCTTGAATTCCTTTAGCTGCCTCTGTGTAATGGTCTTTGTTGATCCGTGGAATTCCTCGCGAACAAAATTTGCAAAATTTGATTTTTTTCGCAAGAGCTCATCAAAGGATCCAATCCAGATTACTTCGATGTCAACACTGAACGATTTGTTGAAGGCGTCAATCAGCTGAGTGAAGTCATCATTGAGTGTAGCAGCCTGAAAAGCAGATTCATATTCTTCCATCTTAGACTGTAAATCTTCGATGTCGCTCGAATCTTGCTCGATAAATGGGAGGGCAAATTGTAAAACCTGAAGCAAAGTAGCGTTATCATGAAACCATTGAAATCCGCTTGTCATTGAATCCTTTGTCGCAATGCCCCAATTTCCAAGGTCAGGTGATGCTAATGTTTCTTCGTTTAACATTTCAAGCGCTTGTTGATTTGAGAAGTGGTTCTTCATATTCCAAAAGTTTACTTGTTATTAAATTGACGACGACAAACTAATGATCGATACTTTTAAATGAGATTGTTATCCTTCTACAATTCGACTTTGACGCTGGGGAAAATCCTGTCGTGCCACTTCGGACCACTGAAGACCGATACCGTATTCACTCCAAAGGTTCTATGATGCTTCCGTGAGACACCGACCCGCATAAAATCCGGATTCAGAATGTTGGCTCGGTGTCCTGGACTATTCATAAGATTGATAAAGATGTCCACCGCGTGACGGGACCCATACTCACAATTTTCGCCCCTGGCAATCCCGGTGAGAAGCGTATTGAAGT
>Ga0196965_1000323_pt1 | contig 32105 bp, 51 predicted proteins | sample S1_20metaG_FD_148668 | JGI IMG/M metagenome (GOLD analysis project Ga0196965, IMG submission 148668) | Soil microbial communities from Anza Borrego desert, Southern California, United States - S1_20 | ecosystem: Environmental > Terrestrial > Soil > Desert | place: USA: California | collected...
AAGTGACCATACTCTTCCAATAGAAAAAGATTTGGAACGCAGAGATTTCACTATCAATGCGATTGCCAGAGATATCGACGGAAATCTTATTGATCCGTACTGTGGCGTGAGTGATATTCGTAATAAAAAAATCAGAATGGTGAACCTAGAAGCATTCAGCGACGATCCGCTTCGAATGCTTCGTGCTGTTCAATTCGCATCAAGATTTGATTTTGAAATTGCCAAAGATACTTTCGATTCAATCAAGAAGAACGCGAAAAGAATTCAAGAAATTTCTGCAGAAAGAATATTGATGGAGTTGGAGAAAATTGTTAAGAAGGGAAATTGTGCCATAGGTAGCAGATTGCTATATGAAACTACTTTATTGCAACACATCACGCGAGAACATCAATTGCATATGAATATGTTTCCCTTTGAAAGTGATTGGAATAGAATTGAGACGTTGGGTGAATTTGTATTTTCATTAACTTATCAGCAGGTTAATTATCCTGCTCGTTTTTTTAGAGAGACGTTGAAAGGAGATGTTGAAACCTATCGGGAAATTAAGGCTTATGAAATAGCATATGAAGGTTATTCAAATGATAATCCTTATAAGAAGAGAGTATTTGAAATGTATAAGATGTATCCAGATGCAATTAACTCTAAGATATTGCAAGATGAAATAAAGGATGAAATTTTGTACATGAAATCTAAGAACATGCCTTTCTCAACTAAAGAATTGAAAATCAACGGTGATGATCTCCTTCAATTGGGTTATGTTGGAAAAGAAATTGGCGATTTAGTGATGCAGATGATTGATAATATTTACGGGGGATTGTTAACAAATAAAAGGGATGTATTGTTAGAATATGCTAGTTTATGTCGAAGAAAAAAGCAATTGACTTAATTGAAGTCAATCAATGTACGGAGTGCAGGCATTGTAAGCATGAGAAGGTTTATACTGCGGATTCATGGGAAGATGTTAGAAAATTGACCTGTAAAAAGGCTAATAAAGTTATCACGTCCTACCACGAATGGCAGGATACTGAACCCATTCCAGATTGGTGCCCGTTAATCGTTCTATAAAAATTCAAAAAATTTCCAACAATTAGGGCCGGTTTATCGTATATTCGGTCATGATATACCTATTGATAATCGCGGCTTCCTACGGGGTCTATGAGATTCAGGATGGGCCAAAAGTCTGCAACTGCAGCAATTCACAAGACATGAAAATAGTGGCTGAAAAGGCCATTATTCACCTCAAAAGCGAAACTTCAAAAAAGTGTCTGGCGAACGTGAATTTTCATCTAAAAATCACCCATGAGGATATCGGGAAGTCATTGGAGGAATATGATACGATTACCCTTATTTCCTCTCTTAAAGGCAAAATAAGCGAACAGATTGTTAGCAGGACTAGTAGAGTCCAGATTCACGAATCGTTGATTCTGAAGCGAAAGGAAGCCTTGTGGATAGAAGTTAAATCCAAGGGTGATCTAGTCAGTGTTACCCCTATCCGGTAAGAGTCCATGAAAGTCCAAGGACTTTTTTAATAAGTCCTCAAACGTTTCATTGGATATTCTTTTACCTCTTGGATTGCAAGCACATCTGGCTTTACCGCACCACTTAAAACAACGTCTTTTTATAATCACACCCATAATTTACTGTCATTAGACAGGGCGGGACAATTATATTTGAATTTTATATGTTCCCTTTGATGTCACAATGTTAACATAACCTCCCGAAATGTATTGCTCGATAATTTCTTCGCGTACTTCGGTAGGAATTTCCTCAACAGGTGCTTCGTCTAATAGAAGTCCCATACCTTTAGATTTCCAGTAACAATCATCGGCCAATCTTAAATCGTCTGGCGGGAAGAAAGATTGAACAGAATCTTTTGACCAATTTTCGTCATCGTTACGAACACCATTTTCATCCCAAGTCAAAACCATAAATTTGCAACAGTCGTCAGCAGGTCTTTTAGTTTCACCTGTAGGACTTACATGGTTCGTTAATACTTTGCAGAAAAGCCAAGTACCGTCTTCTCTCACGTCCATCGCGATATCGTTGGCTTTCCATTTTGTAGGTGTGTTATCAGCACCTGCAAAATATTTACCATAAGTTTGATGCCAGATTTTAATTTTGTTTGCAGGGATATTGCCAAAACCAGTATTTTTATATTTCGGTGCAGGCATTGTAGTGTCTAATATTACTTCCCCAATTTCAAGTCCTATTGGATTGTCAAAAACTCTCGATTTAGAACCATCATGAATAACTCTTTCGTAATGAGCCGGATCAGTTCCCCATCTTTTAGAAATGATGTATGGTAACACCTTTTCACCAGTACCATCAGCATACGAATCATTAAAGGCACGATAGTATATGTCTTTATATTTCCACTTCATTCCGAATTTAGCACTGTTATGTAAGTATGAACCAGTTTGTCTACCATCGTTAAATAAAACATTCTCGACAATTGATTCACCATTTGGTGCATTAACAGGGTCTTGATCAGAACCGAAAGGCATTAAACCTTGTGAGGCGAAACCATCAAGAATAACGTTGCGTAATTTGTTTACACCAGATGCAACCACCCACTGGATACCAGTGTCTTGATACGGTTGGAAAGCATGTAACCAATCAGTATCAGCAGCGTAGATAATAATGTTATGAATATCTGCTCCACCGATCATATGTTGTAATTGTACTGATTCTGCAGCAGTACGTGCTAGAATACCTTTATCAATATGTAAATTCTTTATCTTCGCTTTAGCACCTGCTTGAGTCGAGCCAATATAAAAACCTTCTCCACCACCAGTGTCATGAATATAGAAATTCGTAATAGTAATTCCCTCTACAATCATATCGGCAGCGATACTATATAATCTAACACCGGAAAACCCGTGTTGAATTTCGACGCAATCTATTTTTACGCTACCACCACTTAAGGTTGAAGCTTCAATCCCGTGGCCACCTGTCATGTTTGTATTCTTAACATGAATACCGAAATGACCAGTAGCGAATTTGCGTGATTCAGGCCAATATAAAAGACCTTTATATTTCTCGCTATAACCTGAGATGTGTAAGTTTAACAAACCGTGACAAGTTATTGCACCACATACAACTTTAGTATGTGGAATGTTTCTTATTGAAGCCGATTGAATCAACCACGGAGTAAGGCCAACTGATGTGTTTCTAAATTGAAATTTCTTTATAAATCCTAACGCATCACCATCTAACCAAATAACCGCTCCTTCTCTAAGAGTTGGCCATTCTTTAACTATGAAATAATAGCTTACTTCCTTGCTACCATCCGCAAACACCTTTGTAGGTGTATCAATTATCAAATCTCCTGCCGTGATATAATCACCGTAAATTAATTTGTCTGCATCTACTGCTATTCTATTCATACTCACACTGTTTTCAGATTATAAATAGTCCGAAACGTGTGTTCGAAGCGGCTGTATCGTCGTGCGATTATTTGTTTCGGTATAAGTGTTTATATACCAGATGACTAAATTTAAAATTTTCTAATTAGAAAGAAGACATTTAACACATCTTGCACGATACATTCCTTTTGATAAAACAGTGTGACCACATTCAAGCAGAACTTTATCTCTCCCAAAGAGTCCTTGACCGACATATATCGTTTCAATTATTTTGCGTAAAGGAGCCTTATTCCTTTTCGATTTCTTATGACCTTTGGCCAATCCATGACCAGTTCGGTTCTTATAATTTGTTATCCATCCCATATTATATAGTAGGAGGGTGTGACACTTTAAAATATTTTAGATATTTTGTAACTTTTTCTTGCAACGTCCGTATTTATTCGTACATTTGCATCACAATACGACAATGGTAACAAAAGCGACATATAAAACTTATAAGTATCAGTCACAAGCTGAATCGGTTTTCTATGTCTAAAAAATAATCATTTTAAACAACCAGAAAGAACCTGATTCAGCAACGAATCAGGTTTTTTTATTATATGATAATTATGAACAAGGTGAAAAGAATTAAACGAAAACGATAAAACCACATGCTACGGCGTGTGGTTGAAAAACGACTATGCGCTCGTGGCCGAGTGGAGATTGAGGCACCAGACTTTTAATCTGGACTGTCAATGACTAACGTAGGTTCGATCCCTACCGGGCGCACAATAAGTCGGATTAACCATCCGCTCTTGACAGATCAGATGCTACTTAAAAACTTTTTGGAGAGACTTAAAAGTTGCCAATGATGTAGAGAGTCGCTGTCAGGAGATTTATACCTTCGTGGCAGAATGGAGATTGATGCACCAGACTCTTAATCTGGACTGTCTATTGACTAATGTGAGTTCGATCCTCACCGGAGGTACAAAATTATGAATACGACATGTCAAGACTGTGGTAAAGAATGTGAGATTTGGGAAGAAGTGAATACTGCAATGATAGGAAAGGAATTGGAAATTTGGTGTTACTGTAAAGATTGTAATATCGAAACTTTTCATGCACTATTTGATGAAGAAGATTAATTATGAAACAGTACGATAGTATTGAGTATTACGGTGATTATTGGGGTTTACCGATAGTTGCTTTTGATAAATTGGATGGTTCTAATTTGAGATTTGAGTATTCACAGAAACGTGGATTTTACAAATTCGGAACCAGACGAAATATGATAGATCGGCACTCTGAGTATTGGTTCGCCATCGACATCTTCATGAAGAAGTATAGCGAAGGGCTGACTAAAATTTTTAAGAGTAAAGACTATCGTAACATTCTCAGTTTTGTTTGCTATGCAGAACTTGTAGGGACTCGTTCCGCATTTGGCAAACACGACTTCGAGAATGATCAGTTCGATGTTGTATTGTTTGACATCGACCAGTACAAGAAAGGAGTTATACCACCGAAACAATTCATTAAAGATTTTGGATCGTTGGGAATCCCGAAAGTTATATACGAAGGAAATTTAAATCGAGAGTTTGTTGAATGTGTGAAGCGCAACAAGTTCGATTTGAGTGAAGGGGTGATTTGTAAAGGAGTTACCAAAATGCAAAAGGGATTCAATCAGTTTTACTATTGCAAAATAAAAACGACTGATTGGTTCGAGAGATTAAGAGAAAAAGACATTGCTCTTTACGAGCAAGAAATAAAGGAGATAAATAAATATGAAACAGTTTAACAACAGCAAAGCGCGATATCGTCTGCATCAGACCCTAGAAACTATTGGGAGTGATGCACAAACTGGATCGGCGCGGAACTGTAAATTCCGTAACCAGCATAGGTAGGAGGTTCGAGTCCTTCCACTCCCACTACACCAATGGATTGGTGGCAGAGTGGTTAAATGCGACAGACTGTAAATCTGTTCTCTTCGGAGTTCGGGGGTTCGAATCCCTCCCAATCCACATATTATCGTATTGGTTGAATGCTATTTTGAATGCTCCACGGTATAAATCATTTTCCGTCAGTTTCCCGTGGTATAATTTCTCGCTGACTGATTTAAAAACTTTATCAAGATAATCAAAATCGGGTTCGACGAATAATTCCTTTTTTGTAATGTATGGCATTACATTGGTTCTGAATCTTTTTATTTCAGCAATAATCGACCTCACATCATTTGCCAATCTCTCACCTTTAATTTCCATACCATATTTATCCGGTACGGGGTAGGATGTAAAACTCTCTTGAAGTATCGTCTTAATTCTAGCAGGGATATGCGTTTGTCTGAAACTAGAACCACAGCCATAGATAAGCCAAATCTCCTGCCCCTTAAAGATTACTCGTTTAACTGAATTGGAAGAATTTAGGCGATATAAATCATCGCTCTTAGTTTGGACTAGATTAAGCAAGTTATAATATTCATCCAAACTAATTTCAATTCCATGCCTATCCTTTAATCTCTGCATCGTATGTTCGATATGTTGCAGTTCTGATTTAAAATTATGAGTTGGGTTATTTAATCGCTCGGCTCTAGTCATAATGCAAGTTCAATATAAGTGGTTGTAGGCAAACCTGTGGTCTGATATGAAATAAAGTTCTCCCACAGGACGTGTCTGAATAGATAATTCTCAACGTGTGAATTAAAGCGGTAGGTGATTCTTATTTCAAACGGAACATGCTTGTAATAATGAACCGTCCCATTAAAATCAAATGCTATATTTTCAATGATTTCTCTAGTATTTTTACCGGGAAAATCTTGGTAATAATCCGTATTTTTATTAGGGTAGAACATGTGATGTCCTTCCTCCATAATGGTAAATAACCGGCTTTTTAGCTCATTTTCCATAACGCTGACAATATTACGAAAAAAACGGATTAAACCTAATTTCTAATTAGAAATGTAGATAACGTTAATAAATCTTATCAAATCTATTAAATTTGATAATAAATATTAACATTATTTGATTACCTTTTTGTCTAGGTAATACATGAAGATTTTTGAGAATGAAGTTCGAATGTCGTGCTTACTTTCTTTGAGAATTCTAACTGCTTCTTTTGAGGGAGTATATTTTTTATACTCGGAGGTCGATTCAACCTTCTTAGATTTGAAGTCTTTGAAAAAGTTATTGAAAGGCACAACCTCTTTCGGTTTTTCCTGTATTTCAACTTCTTCTTTTACAACTTTCACTTTTGGTTTGATCTGTGGAACATCGTCTTCATCATCATCGTCTGAATCGAATTTAACTGTAACAGTTTTCGATTTCTTAACTTCAAACTTAGATTCCCACGGTTCAAAAAACATTGAATCCGCAATCACTTCCAGTGTTATTTTTCCTTCGTCTTTAAGGACGTGCTTAAGAGCAGGAACCTTAATTTTACACTTTCCTGATTTATCTATCTTTCCTGTGAAGAGGTATGCGAAATTGTTTCCGAAGTCCAATACAAGTCTGGCTACGGCATCATCGATAGATGCGCCTTCAATCTCGATTTTGCATTGAAAAAGTTTTTCGGTATCAGAATAAAAAGTTTCCATACTTGTATTACCCATAAATACTACTTAATCAACGTAATTTTTATATTGGGCTTATTTTTCGCTTCTGATATCTCAACTTTAACGTCTTTGGCTCTTACGTTAACATTTTTATAAATTTTTTCCTTAAAATAAGACTTTCCATCCTTTTGGATGTTTACGATGATTTTCTTCCGCTTTTTCTTCTCGTATCTGGTATTTTGACCAATACCAGTGATGGTTGTTACAGGTTCATCAACTTCAATTTCTTCTTCGGTGACGATCACCGACCATCCCATTAAAGCAATATGGATTGGCAGATTTTGAGAAGTGATTCCTTGAACCGCGATACTATATGGATCAATATCGAAAAGCATTAGGTTCTTGTTACGGTAACTTCTTCACCATTAATATTAATGTCTTGTGTGATATCGCCTGCAGTTCTAGTTTGCTTGTTAACAACCAATGGAGTAGCAGATTGTAACCCGTGGATTTTATGTAATTCGTTTATTTTCTCTTGCAATTCTAATAAAATAGAGGTTTGCGTTGGTATAAGTTCAGCCAGAACAGGTTGTGCAAGTATCGATTCAATTGAAATTAATCGATTATTTATCGTCACCAATGTAGCCGACTGATTATTTAATGCTGTTGATTGATTACTTAATGCTGTTGATTGGCTATTCAGTTGTGTAGTATGCACATCTAATTTACCTGAAATAATGTCAAGTTCCTCCAATACTTCTGTGTTATCCCCACTTCCACCACTACCACCAGACGATACCTGTCGAACAATAACCGAGGTGTTCGTATTGATACTGATGTTGTTGGGAAATAGGGGATTAATATCAGCATCAACTTTTATTTGACCACCATCTATATCGAAAATGTTACCGATAATGTTTAATGTATACGAACCTGAATATGGTTTTATTTTCCATCCGTTAACCAAGAAGTATGTTACGTCAAGAAATTGTCCTGCCACAGTAGGTTCACCACCCACGGTTTCTAAGGCTCTTTCGTATTGAGAATTTTGTTCTAAGAATACCCATTCTTTCCATGAGGAATATACGTCTCTTTTTACATCTAATTGAGTAACACCGTTATTTACGATAATGAGTTTATTGATACCGTCAAATGTTACTTTGTGATATAAATTCCAATAATCGAAATAACCATAAAATGCAGATGTTAACATGATACTAAATAATTTCTTTCCAACGAGAAACTATGTGTATTATAGCACTACCATTGGGTTTATTGGTTTTAGCTGCAAGCGTGTATGTAGATTGTGTTGTCCCATCTGCATTCATATTAATAGCAAAATCTAAACTATCTTTTAGTACGACACTATTCATTCCTGAACCTAGCAATATCGTGTTAGCTCTAAAACCACCCGTTACCGAGGTGGCTGCAGTGTCAACTATAGCACAAGAAAATGGGTTTACATTATGGTCGAATGTTGCACCAGTTAATGTACCACCAACAATCAAATCCATTTTACAAGAATCACCCTCAACAAAAATTTCAAAATCAAGAGGCATTATTGTTATACCATTTCTTTTACCATTGAAAGTAACAGGAGGTTTAACTGTAACCAATGGGACATAATTAGTATTTCCAGAGATTACTTTATTTTCAGCAACAGCATCATATATTTTACCTGAAAATATTGAGTCAGGGCTTTGTCTAAGTATGGTCGCACATACCATTTTCAATTCACTTGAAGATGAAGTTGTTGAGGTGTTTAATTGTTCAATTCTGAATGGTTGTGAACCATTATTCATAAACGGCACCGTCTTGTTATTTGAATTGTAGAAAGTATGAACTTGAATTTTCTCACCTGAAGGTGAGTACGTACCAAATCGAACTCTACCTGACCCTAACCATTGATAATCTATCCAGTAGATATTGTATTTACTAACATCTAACAAATAATGAGAACTATTATTATCATCTAAAGGGTCACCATTAAAATCATCTTGATTTACGACTTCATCAACAACACTTCCAGTTGAACTATTTCTAATAACAACTTGAATAGTTGTCCCGCTTATCTGCCAAAAAAGTCCGTTTTCATCGTCAAACAAACCCCATCTTCTAATAACATTCTGCTTGCCTTGATCACCAACCATGATCGACATCAAAATCTCATTACCTTGTCCGGGAGTATACGGGTAATCTTGATGTGTTGTTCTAGTAATGCGAGAACCAGAACTACTATTAGTTGAAAGAACTAACGCTGAATCTTGACTACTAATACTCACAGCACCGCCTGAAACAGATTCTGTATAGTACTTATCTGGACGGTCACCGTACACAAAACAATGATCGTCCATTCGGTAAAGATTTGATACGTTAAGGTTACCGAAAGCATCTATAGAAGGATTACCTTCTTTGAAGGTTACAAAACTTGAACCGTTGTCGTCTATTTTCAGTTTATTAAATGGAGTATCAGCATCAACTAGATTAAGTGCAGGAGTAAACATGTCTGAAATATCCTGAACAGTAGCAGCATTTACACTATTTATGGAAAGAACTTCACCCACTTGAAACGCACCGTTGGCATCAGTAACGTGAAGTATATACTCGTTTAATTCAACTTTAAAACCAATAAATTTTGCAATAGTACCACTAGTACTTCCTACCACATTCACCCCTCTATTTATCGTTTTGAAATCTATTAGAATATTTACAAGTCTAATATCAAGTCTTTGGATGTGTCTTATTTTTTTACCTGTAGAATCTGGTGGGACTCTTATAAATTCAGTTGACATATTTTATATTTTATTTATTTTCAATTATTATTTCCAATCCTTATGGATTTAAATACTGTCTATCAATGATTTGTTGAATAGGTAAAGTAGCATCCGATGTTGTAGAATAATTTTTAATTCTTTGAATTTGATATGCAAGTGCTAATATGCTAATATCAACAGCAACACCAGCACCGATAGAGAAAACGAAACTTCCACTGGTTACATTTTCCTGTCCTGCAATTTCTGTAGTAGTTCCCGCATTAAATATTCTAACCTCACTTGGATTCACAAGACCTGTTAGAGTTACTTGAACATTAGCGTTTACAGTTGTGGAAGCACCTGCACCATTTCTAATCGATGGACTACTACCACCATTGGTAATATTTAGTGTAACAGCACCTCCTGAATTATTATATATTGCTTCATTACCAGTACTGCCATTACTTGCTGCATACCCCACAAATAAATTACCCGAAAAAGTATAAGTACCCGGCGTAGTAATTTGGATAGCATGTCCAGTACCGGGGCTAGTAAAAGTACAGTTACTTATATTGGCTGGATTATTCGATAAAACTGCAATGCTTCCTGTTTGAGCATTTATCGAACAATTGCTTACTACAGCACCTGATTGTGTAATCAATCCTGTACTTGAAATTGTACATTCATCTAACGTACAAGCCGATGTTAATGTAATTATTCGCAAATTACCTAACGTCATACCTACTGCATCAAAATCTCCTGCGGTTCCAGTTACAATAATATCTCCTTTATTCGTAGACCCTGCAGATCGAATAACCCCTGCATTCCAATCTACATTAGTACTAGCATTTTGTAAATCAATATTAATTCCCATGAAAGTCGTGGAAACCGTTGCTTGATCAACAAAAATTAATACGAAGTTAGAATGGCTAAAGACTAAAGACGATGATGAACCTAATGTAAGTCTGGCATAACAATAGAATATACCAGAATTAAGACTTAAGACACCGTATTTATTTGCGGTAAGGTTATCTGCTGTAGTAAAATCTGTCCATACACCTGCGGTTCCAGTAAGTAACAATCCACCTGTGGTATGATCAACGGCATCCAATATAACGTTAGCAACGTTACCACCTACCGTAGGTAAAGTAACTGCAGGCCCGATATAACGAACTGCAGCTTCATCTAAACCTGATCCGCCAACTTCTTCTGGCGTTCTCGATATATCAATCCAGAGTCTAAGCCAGCCACCACCTGAAGGAATAAAACCTAATGGGATTGTATGTTGATCATAATTACCCGTACCGCTTTGGGATGCTATTCTGAGTTTTAAAGCAGTTAATGAACCAAAATGAGTAACCCAAACCCAAGCTGCCAAGTGAGCGTTATCTGCTGATAAATCGTTCGATACAGTATCATCGACCATGTATCCACCATCTGTTGTGTTAGAAACACGTCTACCTAATGATTGAGTACCTTGTAAGAAAATATCAGTGTTAGCTGCAGCACCAGCACCACCACCCAAAGAAACAGTTACTAAAGTTCCTTCTAAATCGTGAATACGTGTAAGTTGTGATGTTACTGTTGCCATAATTGGATTTCATAAAAATTTAAATGTACGGTTCAGATTTCATGTCGTTAGGTTTTTGTAACGGATATCTCGCATCGTTTTTTTCGTTTAACATTGAATATAGGTTGCAGAGATTATGCAGTTGAATAATTTGTTGCGGTTTATTCACACAAGCCACTACGAATTCTCCTTCTTCTGTATTACAATAAGGACAACTGCCCGTTAAACTTCTAAAGTATCTTTTAGTCAAATAATTCTCCATAAATATTTACGTTTACACTTTGAAATGATCCCGCCCCTCCAAAACCATTCTCCTGACACACCATTTTAACTCTGAATGCACTCCCTACTTTACCTTGTTGTCTTGATATACGTGCAATCACTTTACCACCAACAAACATATTATCATCGATACCAGCATCAAATGTGGACATATCTGGTTGTAATACTATTATTCTAGTATCACCATTTCCAAAGCCTGAAAAATCACCAAACTGATATGCTATTGGAAACCATTTAGTACCAATTTGTGATTCAACAAGAATTGATAAACCAAAAGTAGGTGCCGAAGTTGGAGTGATAGCTAAATAATCAATTACCAATCTCATACTTGGAAGAGCATTGTTATTGTTTATTATGTTGCTTGTCCAAATATCAAAAACACCGTTTGAAGTTATTCCTGAATTTGTGATTTGTAAATTTGTTGCTAAACTTAACGTTTGTTGTCCCATTTTTTTAAAACTTGTTTTCTTTTAAACTTATTATTAATTAATTAATTGATTCCATTCATCGTTGTTTCTTAAATTTTCTGGTAATTCTATTTGACCACCAGTATTCACGTCATATAAAGACCATTGCCCACATGTCATACATTTATTTACAACACTATTGTTGTAATTTACAGTTGTACTATAAAACATATCGCTTTTTTCACTACATGTTTCATATGGACAATAATTTTTCATTCACCTGAAATTTAAACAGGGTTAGCGTAATTTCTTTCAAGAGCCGCAACCAACGAAACACTGTTAGTCGTACTTCTTGCAATTGTACCAGTAGCCTTTACGTACTGACCAGTTGTCAAACCAATACCCACAACAGTTACATCCGCATCAGTACCTGATGATCGACCTCCTTGTACGTTAGCATCATAATTAAATGATAACTGCACAGCAGCTTGACCTGATATATCTCCTGTCATAGGATTCCCATCATTATCATCAACTATGATAGCACCTGCTTCATTGAAATCATTACCTGCTCCCGGAAGGGTTGTGAAATAAACCCAATATTTAGCACTAGCATCTGAAACTAAGTTAGCACCAAAGTTCAAAGTTAACACCGCAACGAATGGATATGTACGTGCAACACCAAGGTTGTCAGTGAAAGTAATTCTGTTCGTATCTGCAGATTGGAAGCCTTCGATAAGAACACCACTACCACCACCATTAGGGTTAGTAGGGAATGACCCACCACAAACCAATGTATCACCTACGAATCTTAACAATTCGTCTGTTGTTTTACCAATAACTGAATCAGTTGTTGCATCAATATCTGCATCCTGACGCAATGCGTATTGCACTTTTTCGTAGATTTCTTCTGCGGTCGCAGAAACTGGCACTGCTCTATAAAGAGTAAATGATTGATTTGATACTGCACTTGCGAAAGTGCTAGTAATCACAACCGAAGTTGCGCCCGGAGTACCACTTATATTATAAGTACCCGCATTAGCACCTTCATGTATTACAACTGTTCCACCGGCATAAGTTGCACCAACAATTCCACCCTCTGCACTTGTTAACGTTGTACCACCTGCGGTAGTAGAACCGTCAACTCCTGAATGAGTTCCCACATCAATCACAATACCGAAGTTACGGTCTGTGGTTGAATCAACATCTTTTGTAAATGCCTGACTAAAATATTTAATTGTAATTTGACTATATGGACTACTGCCAGAAATTGCACTGTCCTCAGCTTCAATTTTTAAGTCAGCACCCGTGTTCAACGCGAACGCAAACACCTTCGGCGCAAGAAGGTCTGTCGCCCCAATCGCCGCAAGAGAAGACTGTGAGTAAATCTGTCCTTGTTCACGCAAGAATATTTGGAAAACAGATGAACGATCATAACCATCGGCATAGCTTCCATCACCGTTAGGATCGTCAATGATTTGTACAACTTCGTTAACCGGGCCTAAATAAACGAAATCAGACGCACCGTTACCTTGGTTATAGTACACTTGGTCATCTGCTTCCACAGTACCAATGGTTCTAATACCCGCATAGTGTTCAATTACGCTACCCGAAGTATTACGTACAAGAAAACCACCGTCTCGGATTAATTGTATTGCAGCAGCATCTAATAAAGTCCATCCGTTTACAAATTCAAAGAATTCGTCCGTAATCGGGTTCATTGGAAAGTCAAAAGCCGCAAGATTTTTTGTTTGCGGGTCATTTCGCCATTCTTCCTTTAAAAAAGAGTAGAGGGCTTTTATGGTCAAACCATCACTGGACAAATCGCCAGTTTCGTTCAATTTGATGGTTTTAGACGTGGTGTTTATAAAGACTTCGGTTGAACCGTTGTCTGTTGAACCGTCTGCTAATAAGTCTGGATCAATTATTTTAGCCATTTTTTAGTGTTGTTATCTTAATATTTATTGGTTTAAGTATTAATAAATACTAAAATTTCTTGTATAAAATAGGATTCTATCCTGATTTATAAGGGTTTCCCTTGGTGCTACTCCCTAGGATTTCTTTAGATAAATACGATGGGTTTGGTCAAAAACTATAAAATATTATAAAATTTAATAAAAATATTTCCAATTAGAAAAAATTCAAATTATATTTGCCAATAATCAGTTATTTCAGTTTTGACATCGTATTTATCCTCAAAACTTTGAATTTTTCGCTTTTGAATTAATTTCTTTTTGAAATAACTATTATTTGAATTTATATATTATGAACATTAAGTTTAATGACTCTTTCTTTCTATATGTGAAAGAAATCGCTCCCACTGAGGCTAAAAAGCCTAAATCGCTCCCAACCAATTTTATCTTTGTAGTCGATGTATCTGGCTCCATGTATGGTGAAATTGACCTAATCAGGAAACAATTAAAAAACAAATTACCTAACCTTGTAAAAGAAGGAGATACTGTCACAATTATCTGGTTCTCAGGCCGGTCGGACAGTGGTATTCTTAAAGAAGAGGTTGAAGTCAAATCGCTTAAAAATCTTCAGGAACTGAACAGTGCGATTGACAGATTCTTACGTCCAATCGGGGCCACAGCGTTCCAGAAACCTTTGGAACTCGCTCATGAAGCAATTGGTCGAATCAAACAAAACAGACCAGATTCAGTATTCTCATTAATCTTCCTAACCGATGGTTACAACAACGATTGTCCTTGGGATAGCGTTATAAAATCACTCAAAAAACTTGAAGGTGATCTAGCCGCTTCTACGTTTGTAGAATATGGCTATTACGCTGACAGCAGACGTATTGCTGAAATGGCCGAAATGGTTGGCGGTGAGAAACTTGAAGCACAACGTTTCGATGACTACGATGTGATTTTTGAAAATAAACTTCAAAAAACATATTCGACCTCAAAGAAAATATTGGTTGATGCTCCTAAAAATAGAAAATATGAGTTTGCTTTCACAACTGATGGAGATGAAATAATTCTTTATTTGGTGAATGATGGTCAAGTACAAGTTCCTGCTGACACAAAAGAATTATTATTCTTCACTACAAAATCGCAAGGAATGTTTATCGATTATGATAATCTATTCAATGTGAAGCAAAGTGATATGGATTATTATACAAAGTTAATCTATGCATCGCTTTATGTGTTGAGTGAAAAGCTTCAAACTGAAAGTGTTGAAGACGTATTCAAAGTCTTAGGTGATAAGCATCTTTACACATTCTTTACTAATGCGTATGGTAAAGAGAAGTTGATGGCTTTCAAAACAATGGTTAAAGAGGCGGTAAGTGATAACGCTAAACGATTTGTTCAGGGTCGCTCACGTAATCTCGTAGCTGATGAAAACGCATATTGCGTTATGAACTTCATCGAAGATTTGACCACAGATGAAAATGCGTTAATCTATCCCGGTCATTCCGATTTCAATTACAAAAGGATCGGTGCTAAAAAAGTACAGAAGGCTGGCCTTATAACTGAAGAACAAAAAGAGAAAATTGCCTCTGCATCCAATGTCGAAGAATTGAAAAATTTAGTGGCTGGATTGGATGCGACTGAATTAAAGTTCGAGTATAACGACAAGAACAAAGGTTATGAGATTTCAAATCTTGTATGGGATTCCAAACGTGCCAATCTTTCTGTCAATTTAAATATTGATGGCTATGTTAATCTTCCTGAAAATAAATTCGGCCTTACTAAAGTCGATACGAATGTGTTTAGAAATTATACCATCATCAAAGACGGTATTTTGAACATGCAAAGGTTGCCTTTGAGCTTATCTGAAACTACCTTCAATAAATTTAAAGCGCAAGGATTGGTTAGCGGAATCTATGATGCAAATCAAATCTACGTAGTGGATTTCAGTTCTTTGCCAGTGGTTAACAAGACTATGGTTAGGAACATTTCTGCAAAAGTATTGGCAGAAAAAGAATATGAACTGCTTCAATTGAAAGCACTTGAGAAAGTGTATAAATATTACGAGTCTGCAAATTTCCCTAAAGTTTCAAAGGGTATTGTTGAAAAATACGGTGCTGAAGCTGAAGTCTGGTTACGTGAACTTGGAATTACCGATGGTGGTTTCAGTCCGAAGACAACGACGGAAAAAGGAACGGATGTTTATATGGCCGTGGAATTGAATACAAAGATTTCATTGCACTCAACTATCCCTACTGTCGAAAAGACTTTGAATAGAATTGATGAAGTTAATGATTCTAAAAACAAGAAACCAAAACCACTCAATCCTGTTGAAGAGATCATGAAAGTTGCTGTTGACGATTATAAAACTCAAACATCTTCAAAAATGTATTTGAGTCTTGATGAATCGCTTCAAAAGAAAGCGTTACAGACGTGGTTGAATGACGCTAAGATGACTGTGAGGAAGAAAAGAAGAGCGTTACTTCAAGAGATTGCTCAAATCAAATTCTCATTGATTCTTTCGAAGAAATGGTTTGTGGAATTCCCTTCATTCGAAGTTGACACCATGAATCACAAAATCAACGACAAAGAATTAACTTTCAAATTTGAAATGACTGAGAAGGAGGTCAACGTATAATGAAAGATCAATTATATATTCCTCAAAAATTAAAAGTGGGGTATCAGAAACGTTCTGATACCTACACTGCAAACCTTGGCTACATCATATATTATGATGACAAAGGAGTGTTGCGTAAAGAAAAATCATGGGAAGGGTGGCGTGATAAAAAAATTGAACCCAACGAATTTAATAACGTTCCTATAGAAGGATTTGTTATCAATAAAGATGTTGGTGGTGTCAAACGCAGTTATAGCTGGAACGCTCGTATGGAAAAAGTACGTATCTACGATCCACGAGATTTTGAAATCGAGATCACTGTTGAAAACTTATTATTTATTCTTCAGGAAAGCAATTCGATAAAAGGTAAAGGACTTGAAGGTAAATTCGTTTATGGATGGCAGGGCACCCAACTTGGTCTTTTGCCGGTGGAGTCTGAAGAATATAAAAACTCTGTAGAGTTCACTGAGCTTCAAGCTACAACCCTTACAAAAAAATCTCTCGTTCCGGGGTTAACGTATAGAACTAAACAGCAAGATGACCTGATTTATTTAGGTCATTTCGATTGGTTCGAATGGAATAAGTACAAGAAAGAAAATATCAGAATAGAAAAGAATAGGTATTCCTATTACGGAGATATTGAACATTGTGATTATTATCAAGGTATCGAAAAATCCAAGCAATTTGTTTTTATCGATGTTAAAACACAAAAGTTAATATCGTTAAAAGCTTTGAAAAATCTTTCAAAGCAGATTACTGATGTACCTGTTGATAACTTTGCTGAACTTTTAGATCAGTTTTACAAATCTCCATACGGTTCAAAACCCGCTGAAATTTTTTCTCGAAAAAGGGAGATTGAATTCAAAGACTTATGGAATCGTGGATATGAAGACGTTCATGGTCTATATTGCAGGAAACTGGAAGAAAATAAATATCTGACATATACTATACATGCCGATACTTCCAGTTACGCTTGGAACTCTGAATTACAACGACATATTTTTGATGTGAAAGGCTATTATTTAAAACCCAACGAAGTTTACACCATAAGAAATAATTCTGAGATTTCTTGGGATAGCGCAAAGGAATCCGAAATTCAAAAGTATCATTATCTAAAACCTGATAAACCTGAAGTTAAAAGGGAACTATATACAAAGGAAGAAATTAGGCAGATGCATTTTGAAAACTTATTCATTAAGTTGGAAAGCGGTGTAGAATTAAGTTACGATGAATTTATTAGCAGAGGAAAATATTGATTATGGAAAATACGACAGATAAACAAGTGCAGGATTTGATGGCACTTGTAAAAAAGAAAAAAGAAGAGATATCAAAGGCTGAAAGACCTAACTATAAGACAAATTGTACTTTCAGGTATAATCCTGAAACAGCGCAGAATATTAACATACAAGTATGTGCAGACGTTGATCAACTGGTGGGAATTTTAGGATATTTGATTACTCAGGAGGCAAATTACAATGAAGCTTCAAATCGTTTAGGTGTGTCTTCCACATTTAAATGGGGAGGATTTACATTGTCCGATTGGCAAAGCGACCTTCAGTTGAGAGTTACCAAAATTCAGATTACCAAAAAGAAGCAGGAATTAGAATTCTTGGAAACAAGGTTAGATAAACTTATCAGCCCTGAACTTCGTGCCAAAATGGAACTCGAAGAGATCAGTCAAATGTTGAAAAATTAACTAAATTTGGGGAGATGATTTCTCCCCTTTTTTATTGTATTTATTAGATATGGATAATCTTTGGTATCACGGGCGTAATGTAAAATCTACTGATTTCTCGTATCAATATGTTGGCAAAGGAAACGATCAGGAAGGTGCTGGATTCTATTTTACAAAAGACAAAGAATTCGCATTGGGATATGCAGAAGCCAATGGAATTGTGATGACAGTTAAATTAACTCCCCGTAAGCTAATCGACCCTAAAAAACCGGCCAAACCAAAGGATATTAAATTCATGATTTTAAATGCTCCCGACCATTTGGACTCATTGAGTAATTTTGCTGAACATCCACGAGAAGCTTTGATAATGGCAATGAATGCCTATGCAACAAGTTATGACGATGCTTCAGATGCGATGCAGACAATTGAGAATGATTTCTACAAAGGTCATGCTCCTGAATTTTTGATAAATCTAGTGCGACTAGGATATGATGGACATATTGTACATGAACGTGTATACACGCATTTTGTTTGCTACAATCCAAAGATTATTGAAATTGTTCAGGTCGAAGATGCTGAGAATTTAAGAAATCTATGAGTGATTTAGCTGCCGCGATTATAATGGCGATATTGTCCATACCGCTAATCATGGTTTTAATAGAATATATCAGACTAAGTACTGAAGAAGAAAATAGAAATAAAAAAGGGTGATTAAAAATCACCCTCTGCAACTTGGAAGCATTTAAGCCCCAAAGACCTCCACATTTTTACAACCTGATCACGGTCATCATAGATTACTTTTACATTGTAAAACGGTTTCACACGTTCCTCATATATTTGTTGCTTCACTGCATTATCCTTGCGGAAATCAGTGCTACCTCTCATATACAAGAATTCGTAACCAGTTAATCCATAAAACTCTAACCATTCCTCAGTCTTCTTTCTAGCGTCAGAACTTCTTCCACTAAGAATCCCGATTTTATCACCAACTTTCTGGTGACGTTTAAATGCGTCATGAACAACAGCATCCAGATCGTCTACGTCAACTCGATGCCAATCAAATGGGCCACGTTTCCCGTTCATGTGGGCAAGTGTTCCATCGATATCGAACAATACGATTTCAGGTAGACCGGGAGTATACACAGGATCAATATGTTTCAACACTTTTTTAGACACGTTTTGAAAAACAAATGAATCAATTAAAATACGATACTCTTTGTACATTCTTTTAAGAACGACTTCACCAACAGTTTTTTCTCTCTGCTTATCGCGTTCCAAAGCCTTATCCAAAGAAATATCGAATAGACGGAATTCAATATCAGCCTTGTGTTGAAAGCGTTGAATCACATCATGAATATGCTCACGTTTCAAGTGAGTATTATCGAGAATAACATTTAACTTTTTAGCCAAAGCAGTATCGACAGCATGATAAGACAATTCAGTTATCATGTTTTCAATCTTGGGGTCGCAGAATGGCTCGTTTTTGAGCATAAAGCGATAACTATCTCTGTTTACCCGAATATACTTCGGATTTTTAGAGACAAAATCAGTTGACCAATAGCTTTTGCCACTGGCTGGAACTCCCACGCATATAATAATTTTCAACGATTCCATTCTGCAAATGTAAGAATAATGTTTTATATTTGCCAATTAGAAATTTAAAAAAGATGAGAGCAGGAACATATTTATTCTTAATGACCATTCTTTTCATTGTCGGAGCCATAGCTTCGGGAGAAGAAAATAAAGAAAAGGGAAAAATACCCCATAAGTATTGTATTCATCTGGATAAGGATTGGTTTCCAGAATATTATATCACAGATTCAATCATTTACCATAATGATCGGGTAGAGTTTTATGATAAATATGACTCTGTGGGTATGGTTATTTATACTTGGAACATTGATAAAATAGAAAAAAAGTAATGAAATTACTTTCACGAGATGCTTTCAGAACGCAAGTTTTCGAACGCGACTTCGATAAATGTGTCGTGTGTGGCAACGCTGCGGTCGATGCACATCATTTATTGGATCGCAAACTATTTGAGGATGGTGGTTACTATCTCGATAATGGTGTGTCCTTATGTGCCAAGCATCATGTTGATGCTGAAGAATGCAGTATCAGCGTGGAAGAATTGCGTGAACGTGCAGGTATAACAAATATTATTTTACCTCCGAATTTAACCGCAGGGGTTGTATATGATAAATGGGGTTTCCGGGATTTCCAAACAAAGTATGTTAAGTACCACCGAACTTATCATTTACCGTGGAGCGAAAAATTGCAGAATGATGATAGGGTAATGCCTTCTTTGGATGCTCTCCACGGGCAAGAAATAGTCATGAGTCTCAAGTTGGACGGTGAGAATACCACTTTCTATAACGACCATATACACGCCAGATCATTGGATTCTGGTTATCATCCGAGTCGGGATTGGGTTAAAGGCTTATGGTCGCAGGTATCTTATGAGATACCAGAGGGTTGGAGAATCTGCGGTGAGAACGTGTATGCTTTGCACACCATACCATACACCAATTTGGAAACCTATTTTTATGTGATATCAATATGGGATGAAAACAATAACTGTCTTCCGTGGGATGAAATCGTGGAGTATTGTAAAATGCTGAATCTTACTCACGTGCCCGTTCTATATAGAGGTATGTTTGATGCAGAAAAAATGCAAGCAGCGTTCCCATCGACCTATAATGGTGATCCTACAGAAGGATATGTAGTTAGACTCGCCAAATCTTTTCCATACGCTATGACCAATCTATGCATTGGGAAGTTCGTATCGCGTCGATTTCAAATAGACGATAGCGGCCAGCATTGGTCACAAAGGAAGGTAATTCCCAATCTAATTAGAAAATCCTCATAATATTTGCTTTTTCTAATTAGAAATTCTACATTTGCTTCTGCGAATGGGAAAAAGCGTTAATCTATTAGGAGCGTATCAAAAAGGGATAATTGTAGCCGGAGAGGTTGAATCTGAGGATAGCGTTCTCTTTCTAAATCGATTCTTAGAACTTTTACGTAAAAAATTTAAGGTAGAGGTAATGATCCAATCCGGTGTACAACTGGATAAAGGCAAACCATTGCTTTGGCAATGTGTAATAGGAAGACGCTTGGATGATTATGCTGATGCTCAGGTTTTTGCCAGTGGAATGGGTGAAGACTTTGGAGATTCTATCGTAGAATCATTGAATGAATTTATTGAATATTTCGGAACGCATAAGAAGGAATTAACAGCATGAGTGAAGGGGAATTGTATGAGAGAATCCATGAATTGGAGGATGAAGTATCTCGCTTAGATATTAAAGCCAGTAATGCAGAGTATGATCTGCGTGAAGCTTTAGAACGAAATGAAAGTCTTGAAACAGATTTAAAAAATTCCGAACGGGAGATTCAATTATTAAATAATCAGATTGATGACCTCAATGGTCGGATTCAAGATTTAGAGTATGAATTAAAATATAAAGATACTTAATATGAAAACTATATACGATAAAATGATAGGGATGGCACTTGCAATAGTCTTATTGCGTATCGCCATCATAGTCATACTTTGTATCTGGATAGGATTACCAGATGTTGTAAATGTTCAAGCATGTGTAGATGGAGATGCAATGGGCTTCTGGTATGGCCTGTGGCATGGCTGGATGGCCTTTCCTTCGTTTATAGTGTCACTATTCGACGAAAGCGTAGCGATATATGCCATCAATAATAATGGGGCGTGGTATAATTTCGGGTTCATCCTAGGCTGCGGTTCCATCTTGGATTCGTTGTTCAGAACAAAAAGTGAAAAGTAATTTTTTTTGACCAGTTAGTTCTAATTAGAAAACTTACCAATTAACATTTTAAGAATGGCATCAGAGGCATTATACATTCCAGAAGAACACCTTGAAAAGGTTATCGAGATAATTAGAAATGGAATGAAGTATACATATCATGTACCACGTGCAGTAAAAAGTAATTTGAAAGCGTGGTGTGATTCAGAAGAAGCCTACTTGAACGAATTAAAAGAAGAGGAAGAATAACAATGGAACCGTTCAAATTCAAAAAAGGAGTGAATTATTACGTTAGTCATGGTGAACTTTTTGATCCCAATTCAGAAGCTAGTAAAAAATTAAAAATCATGAATGAAGAATTAAATAATGAAGTGAAATCATTTTCTCAGTTATTCGAAACCGCTGAGGATTTGATGCATCAAACTGAATTAAATAAAGAGAAAAATAAAGATGCAACTCTTGAACGGATTGGGGAAGTAAGGGCGCACCCGGATGCGGATCGTCTTGACCTTGTTAAGATTCTTGGTTTCCAATGTGTTACTCAGAAAGGATTGTACAAGGGTGGAGAAAAAGTGGTTTATATTCGTCCCGATGCACTTTTACCAATTGAGCCGTGGACTGAAGAATATCGCAAATATTCTCCAAAACGTATCAAGGCAGTTCGTCTTCGTAACGAATGGAGTGAAGGTATTATCGTACCATTAGAAATTCTTCCAGTAGAAGTACGTATTAAACTTTTAAATACTTGTGATATTGGAGATAACGTTTCTGAAATCTTGGGTGTAACCCATTACGAGCCACCGGCTCCGCAGGATTTGAAAGCAAAAGGTGGATTACCTTTCGGTATTCATAAAACTGATGAAGAACGTTTTGAAAATCTTCGTGGAAAACATTTGCCTATTGGGGAGATAGCTGACATTCAGTTAAAAATTGATGGTCAATCATGCTCATATTTCTACCACGTACCTACTGACCGTTTCGGTGTTTTAGGTCGTTCATTAGAATTGCATGAGATTTTCGAGAACAATTACACTGCTCATATCGGTCGTTACGATATCAAGAACAAGCTGATTGAGTATTGCAAGAAACATAACGTTTCATTGTGTATTCGTGGTGAAAGCTATGGGGAAGGTATTCAGGGAATGGATATTAATCCTCATTCAAAGATGCCGAAAGGTTGGGCAATGTTCTCTACCTTTTTGGTAGAAGAGAATTGCTATGCAGAAAAAGGACATCCACATTACTTCAAGAACGTGGCTGCAGAAATGGGATTACCTATTGCAGACATGATTGAGGAAGACGTTGTAATAACTCAGGAATTACTTGACAAGTATTCCACCGGAATCAAACAATTAAATGGGAAATCGTTTGAAGGAGTAGTTGTTAAAACCAACAAAACATCATTTAAAATTATCAATAAACATTACGACTCAAAAAAATAATGAATAGCGTTTGGAATAGTAGTAGGAATAATTATTTCTTGGATGAAACATCTTCTCAACTAGAGAACTTGCCTTTGGGAGTTTACAAACTCGCATATGATGGGAAAATTGGGTTGTATCTTCAACGGGTACAGGATAATTTCACCTTCAATTACAAGGTGTATGGTATTGAAACATCGTTTATAAGTCGTTGTATTAACACGTATAAAAAGACAGATGCCAACTTAGGGATATTGCTCAATGGATTAAAAGGTACTGGTAAGACCGTTACTGCACAGATGATTTGTAATGAGTTAAATCTACCTGTAATCATCGTTCACCAAAAATGGGAGAATGTGAGCATACCTGCTTTCGTCAATGATATTCAACAAGATGTTTTACTGTTTTTCGATGAATACGAGAAACTTTACAATCATTACGATGATAGCATTCTAACTGTTATGGATGGTGTGTTGAATAACGGCTTTAGACGTGTGTTCTTGTTAACCACTAACAAAATGCATATCAATGAAAATATGCTTCAGCGTCCGGGTCGTATTCGTTACATCAACACATTTAGCGATCTCAAATTAGAAACCATTATTGAGATTGTTGATGATAGATTGAAGTACCCTGAATTCAAAAATGATCTTATCACGTTCATCTCGAATCTCGAAGCAATCACCGTGGATATTGTGAAAGCAGTAATTGATGAAGTCAATATACATCAGGAACCTCCTGCTAATTTTAAAGATATTTTCAATGTTACGAGTGCTGAAAATTTGGTGAATTTATTTATCCAAGATGAAAAGAAGGAATGGATTTTAAAATATCCTGAAGTTAAAGTTTCACACGTTAAGTTTGAAAATTCTGAACTCGGTACTTCTTTTATGTTGAATGGAAACTATCATGGGGAGATCAGACATATCGTTTCTGATAAAATTGCAGTTATGAGTCTTGAGGATGAAGAAGATGAAAACGGTAAGCCTAGAATAGTTACTTACAGAGTTGAGAAAGTAGAGCGTAGACATAAAAGTTTCATGAGTTATGTTTTTTAACTTAGTATTCATCTTATTTTCATTCCTAAACCAATCACCGGGTAAAGTACTGGTGATTGGTGATTCTATTACGAAGGATGGAAGATATGTCGCTCTCTTAAAAGAGCATTGCCGATGTGAAATTGACAGCTACGGATTTGTAGGTTATAGCACGACAAAAATCAGACACGAGTTTGAAAAAATTTATCTTAGGAAATACAGGATGGTTATTATTCAAATGGGTGTTAATAATATTTACGATCCTAAAACTGTCAAGTTAGATTTTGAAGTCATGATTAATATGGCGCATCAAAATGAAGTTAAAGTCGTAGTGTTAACAATTCCACCCTTTAGAGGCTATCCTTCATGGACTGCACAGAAGCAAAAGAATGTTATGGAGGTGAATAATTGGCTCTTAACCAGACCATTTAGCATTCACGAAGCAGTTAACATATACTCACCGTTACAGGACGGTGGATGGGCTAAACACAGTAGCGATGGACTTCACCCTAATAAAAAAGGTCATGAAATTATTGCAGAAAAAATATACAATCAAGTAACTTTTAATTAAAAATATGACATCACGAGAATTTGCCTATTGGCTCCAAGGTTTCTTTGAAATAAGTGGTTCAAAAGAATTAACTCCAAAACAAGTGGAGTTGATTAAGAAACATCTTAATCTGGTATTTTACCACGAGATTGATCCTTCATATACCCCTGACCAAAAAAAGCAAGAGGAAATGAATTTGATTCACAATCCACCAACATCTATTTTCCCTGATTTTAATGACCCATTAGCAAGGTGTTGATATGAAAACAACCTTCGTAATTTATCTTACTGATGTTGATCCTGACACTGGATTTGTATCTCAAATGGTACCAGTGGCGTACACCGAAAAAGAGGGGTATGCTATTATGATTAGCGAATCTTTAAATAAAGAAGATTGTGACGATCCAAATCGCACCTATAAATATCAACCACTATATTAATGAGTGAATTTAATCCATCATTACAATGCTCAGTCTGTGGCCAGTGGAAAAGACTTCACGGAGTTGATAGTGAGGGTCTAGCAGTTCAAAGATTTTATTCGTGTTGCATAGACCATTTAGGTATCATCCGTGAACATGACAAAGATGTCTGCAATGAATGTTGTAAAAAGGCTTGTCCTTACCGTAAAACTAAGAGAGATGGAGATTGAACAATCATATTTCGATAAGAACGGTAAAGAGATCAAAGAGTTTGCAGTTTTAAAGGTCTTCCATTTTATCGGTCGAAGAAGAAAAAAACACTTTATGTATAAGTGGGTACGCCTAGAGGAATGGGATGGAAAACTTTATTGGGTGGGAAGGCATCTCACCGAAGAAATTAAGCCTAAGTCTGGCTATTTTTTAAAAGCCACAGCTAATGCAGAAAGGAAAATAATGGGTAGTGAAATAGTTCAACAATATGAATAGAGAAGTTTTAACAGGATTATATGTTGGCGATGGGCATAGTTATGCTAATGACGCATTGCAAAAAATTTGTAGTAAAATCTGCAATTATTCCTTATCCGAAATCATGAAATTGCAAAGTGAAATTGAAGATTTGGCATGGCTTAAAGAGCAGCCTTATTCTGCAGAACTTTTAACAGAAAAGCAACAAATCAGATATCATGAACTTGCTGATGCTCAGAATTTAATGATGATTCTCTTTAATAAGATAGTATCTCACGGCTCAGAGTTTGCAATTCAATTTATTGAGGCTAATTCTTGGGCTTGGAAATAATATAAATTATGGCAAAGAAAAAAGTAAAAAAAGATAGAAAAGTTTCATTGGAAAAAGTTCTACTTATTATGGAGTTAGAACTGACTTGGGAAATGGATACACCCCATGTCCAAAGAATGGTTAGGGACATAAAGAGGCTTCGGTAACTTACTTAAAAATATTTTCACTTTTTTGAATCTTTTCTTTGGAATCTTCGTATTTATCAATACATTTGCAGAATAATAACGCAATGAAAGTTTTAAGGTCAAATATTATCCGAATTAGTAACTGGTGTGGAAACATATCAGGGCTATCGCTCTCGTCTACGAATTTTAGTACACGTAGAGGCAATCGCTATATAACCGGGTCAATATTTGATTATGCGAGATAAGTTCTCACAATAACAGAATCAAAGGAAACCCGGTCTAAAAGCCGGGTTTTTTTGTTTTATAATGGTGCTGTGACCGATGCGGTTCAAGGTGCTGGTCTGAAAAACCAGAGATGTGGGTTCGACTCCCGCTGGCACCACATTGATGATAGGCAGAGACATACTGCTGAGTTCGTCAAGATGATATTTGACATGTTGGATAGTATTAGGTAAATTCCAATTAGAATTTTTTCCCTTAACCGGGTTTTTTCAATTGGATATATTACTTAGAGTTGCCGAGTTCGCATAGGTTGGTCGATTGCACCTGACTTGTAATCAGGAAGATAATATCTCACCGGGGGTTCGAATCCCTCACTCGGCTCTAAAATTTAACGTGGAAGCGGAAACGTACCCGAAAAAACCGGCTTGTCCGGGGGAAGTAGGGGTCAGATCGATGGCTTTAAAAATTCTAATCCATTTTAAATTTTTCTTCAGTAATTTGCATTTCTAATTAGAAATTTCGAAATTTGAAATGTGAGATGGATTATTGGTTTGTTATTGGTAATAGGCTGTGGTGATAAAACGCCACAGCCGCTTACTTACGAATATAAAATCGATCCGAGATTGAAGTATTATGTAGAAGACTTCTACACTGAAGCACAGAAAAGAAATGTCTGTTTAGAAAAAGAAAATTTAATCGTTGAAATTGTTGATGTTCCTGATTCAATGGGTGCGATAGGGCTTGCTACTTTGAAAGCTTCTGGACAAAGAATTATTCAAATTGACAGCACTCATTTTGAACTATACAAGTATAATTTCTACATGATTGAAAATTTGGTTTTCCATGAAATGGGTCATGTCGTTCTTGAAAGACGACATAACAATCATTATTCGCTTATGAATACTTTGGCTCCACATAACATCTACAATTTAGACTTAGAAATGAGAAAATTGTTATTGCATGAGTTGTTTTATGGTGACACAGTTAATATTTGGGATAAATAAAAATGCCTTTGTAATTCAATTGGAAGAATGCGTCCCTTCTAAGGATGACGTTGGGGGTTCGAGTCCCTCCAAGGGTACAAAAAAAATGGAATACGATTTTACTGGATTAGGAGATGTTAGAGACAGAGCAAACATTAATAATTGGCTTTGTTATGATGGAAGATATATCTGGTTTTATGGATCACCGGAAAAGAAAGTTCTTGCTCAATATAATCTAAGCAAGAATCGTGTGTGGGATATAAATAATCAGGATATCGAAGTTATCAACGTTCATCAATTATATGAATTACACAATTTATAAACGAGAAGGTGAATTTCCACGGTGTAAGTATTGTGGAGGTCTAATGGATTATTGGGACTTGCGCGAAGATGAAAGCACTTATTCTCACCCTAAATGTGATGCAAAAGCATTTGGTGAAGAAATAAAAGGAATTCTTGAAAAACTGTTTAAGAAATCAATAAAGAGCAATGAGAAGGACACTTGAACGAGATTTAGAATTATGTGAAAACCATAATCGAAAATATAATAAATATAAAGAATGTCCTTTATGTGAAAAGGAGAATCGATTAAATGGTATTCAATGTCCTTGTTGTAAAAGCCGTAAGATTGAGGAAGGTGGAGTCTTCTCTAATAATGGAATCATTGGGCCGGGCTTCAGATCACAAAACAAATTTCCACATCTCTTTTGTCTTGAATGTGGAGTAATTTTTAAGAATTTAAAAGAAAAAAATAATGGGTAAAGAAACAAAAGTAAGTTCAAGCGGTGTCGGATTCGTCGGCCTCTTAACCGTTGCATTCATCGTGTTGAAACTAACAGGATATATCTCGTGGTCGTGGCTATGGGTACTTGCCCCACTCTGGATTAGCACTTTGTTCTGGATAGGTCTTATCGTTCTTATCGTTTGGATATCGAGTAAATAATGGCTGGTTATCACTTAAGAGAGATACGGAAAGGTGAACTAGGACGACTTTCAAAAATTCAGGAAGAACTTGATGAATTGAAAGATGCTGAATTCCAATTCTCAAAGATCATGATCCATGTTGAACTTGCTGATTTGTATGGTGCTGTTGAAGCATATGCAAAGACTTACGGTCTTACAATGGAAGATTTAAAATTGTTCAGCGATATAACTAAAAGAGCATTCGAAAATGGAGCACGAAAATAACATTGATTGGTCGAAGATTTTCAACGCCTATCGTTATTACGAATATTGTGGTTTTAAAAATCTTAATGTTGATTGGACTGTCCCGTCAGAATATGTAGATGTGACTAAGGATTCAAGTATAAAAGGATTCTTTGTAGACGGTTTAGAATTGATTGGTTCTGCAGAACAAGCATTCATCAAAATGATTGATAACCAAGAATTGGAAGGTGATACTAGATACATGGCATTAAGCCCTTGCTTCAGAGATGAACAAATCCTAGATAAATTGCATCGTCAGTATTTCATGAAACTTGAATTGATTGTTCTATTTGAATCACATTTTAGCCAATTGGCCTTGCATGACATAATTGATATCTGCGTAAAATTCTTTAAACAGTATTTACACGTGGATGTAATCCAAACCGGAGAATTTCAGTACGATATAGTCGAATTAAAAACTGGAATTGAATTAGGAAGTTACGGTATACGAAAGTGGAAAAATCACACATGGATTTATGCCACTGGTATCGCAGAGCCTAGATTATCAAGTGTAATTGAAATTGCACATAATGAATAAAAAATATGCCTCTATAGATTAATGGAAAATCGCGCCGCTACGGACGGTGAGACTGTGGGTTCGAGTCCTACTAGGGGTACTAGCGTAAAACCCGCTTTTGGACATCCTTCTTGGAGGATGAATCGAATACCCAAGTCGCGTAGCAATAAGATTCAAGTGGGACTTTAAAACAATGCAAATGATTTGTAAAATATGTAATACTCAAATGATTTATACTCCGTTAGGACGTATTGAGTATTATAATGCTTCACATCGTTGGACTGAATACCAGTGGCATTGTAATAATTGTGGATTTAAAAGTGAAACAATGCGTAATACAATCAGCGGTACCGATCCTGATAAAGTGAAAAAAGAAACAATCGTCAATGACGATAAAGAGATATGGTGGATGGTTCTGATAATCGTACTCATATTTCTAGTACAACTAATAGTCGCGTAGAATAATTGGTTAGTTCGCCAAGCTGATACCTTGGAGGTCTAGGGTTCGAGTCCCTTCGTGACTACAATGAGAATATATGGCACCTTGGAATATTTATTTATTTGATGCGAAAAGTAGAAGCTTAATGAAAAAATACATTATAACAAAGGGAGAAAATTTTGACATGGCCGTTTTGACCAATCTGAATATTAGGATTATTGATAACACCAGATTGTTTCTTTTTGCTGAATTATCTAATGAACAATATGAATCTCTTTCCAAAGAGATTGGTAAAGGAATTAAAGCGGTCGAACTTGAAAAGAAGTATAAATTACCTGAAACAAAGAAAAAAATAAGATGAAGGACTTCAATATATACGACTTACAACAAGTTGCAAAACATTTGAAACATACCCGTGGCCCCAAATTTACTTGGAGTATTATAGGGAAACCGGGAGAATCAAGTCCTTACGATTTAAGTAAGATTAGAGTGAAAAAGAATTAACATTCGTGGGTGGTGGAATTGGCAAACATACCTTCCTGTCTCGAAGGTGAGGATAACGGAATAAAGTAGCAATACCTAACTGCCTCTTGGAGGTTCGAATCCTTCCTCATGAGCACTGAATGGTTTCAAAGTAGGCATCCTGCTATTGACATAGAATGACGATTCTAATGAAGTGCGAATGGCAAATGCGCTACCATTCAATTCTGGCCCGTAGCTTAGTCCGGTGAAAGCGACACACTCATAATGTGAAGATCAGGGGTTCGAATCCCTTCGGGCCAACAATGAAAAACAAATATCATAATGAAATAGAAGGAAATTTTTATCGCATTTACATCAACAATACGTTGCATGTGATGTTCAAGACTGATGAATTCGTTGGTATTCAATCATATGTTAATGCTGACGATTCGTATGCTATCGAAGTTTATTTAAAAGAACGTAAGATTACTCTTGAATATGATCGTATTGATAAATGGAAAGAGATTTTGAGATTGTTTAACGAAATACAATAAAATAGAGAGTTGGGTGAGATGGATGAAACCACCGATTTGCTAAATCGGCCAGCGTCGAAAGATGCTGCACGAGTTCGAATCTCGTACTCTCTGCAATAATGCGACTGTGGTGCTAGTGGTAACACATTGCCTTGCCAAGGCAGATTCGTCGGTTCGATTCCGATCAGTCGCTCAAAAAAACATTTATGACTAAAGAAGAACTGAAAGACAAAATTTTGGATTGGACTTACGATGCTGGTGAAGATTTCTTTGATTACTTCGCGCACGACCGGGTTAGTAATACCTCATGGGCATTCTGGCTTCTAGGTAAAGGTTTCCACGAGAAAGCAAATGAAATAATCAAAAGTCATTTGGCAGATAAAGGATATGTGGATCAGGAAGTTCTATATCAAGTGTACCCTGAACATATTAAATTGGATGAACCTGATGAATACGGAGAAAGATCAAAATTCAGTGAAGAAAATTGGCATAAGAATATTGAGTTGATGGCTGAGTTTTTATTAGCTACGCCACATTACACCGATAAAATCAATGAATGGTTCGAAGAACAAAAATAAACGCACTAGTAGCTCCTAATGGATAAAGTCTGTAAAAGACCTAGAGCATCGCGCCTCCAACGCGAGGGTTGTCGGTTCGAGTCCGACCTAGTGCTCATAAACGGGAGTAGTTTATTTAATAACTTTTTTGTTTAGCTGCAGCAATGAACAATTAAGGTAAAAATGGGTGAAACCGTATGAATTTGAAATGAAAAAACTTTTAATATTAATCATCACACTTTTTGCGATACAGGGTTACTCGCAAACGTGCCCCGCTCCGTACAAATTTGTAGATAAAAAATACTACACTGTTTGTTACTCAGAGGAATTGGAGAATCCGATATGGGTTAAGTACATCGTCTATAATCCTGAAGGACTTGTCAATAAAGACTATGCCTTTCGGAAAGAACCGGGAGTTATTACTGCCGACAACGATGATTACTACAATAACGATTGGGATATGGGACATCTCGCACCTGCGAATGACTTCAGGACAAGTCTGGAAAAATTATCATCGACCTATTCAATGGTTAACTGCACTCCACAGCACTACAGTTTAAACCGTGGGAAATGGAGTTCTTTAGAGAGTTGGGTACGGGCATGGAGTTTCTTTGATTCGTTGCTCGTAGTGAATGAGCCATTGTTCGATGGGCCTTGTGAGGTACTACCAACAGGTCTTGTAATCCCACATGCATTTAGAAAAACAATTATATCGTTAACGACAGGTGAAAGAAGAATTTTCGAAATGCCTAATGAGTCTTGTCCTAACGATTTAATGTTTTATCAAGTTAAAAGAGATACAATAAATTTATATTGGTACGGAGTTAAAAATGAAAGTAATTAATTTGTTCGGAGGGCCGGGAGTAGGAAAGTCCACAATTGGTCAGGAAGTATTTGTTCAGTTAAAAAAGAAGCATTGCAATTGTGAATGGGTCGGAGAGTTCGCCAAAG
>Ga0196965_1000324_pt1 | contig 31988 bp, 24 predicted proteins | sample S1_20metaG_FD_148668 | JGI IMG/M metagenome (GOLD analysis project Ga0196965, IMG submission 148668) | Soil microbial communities from Anza Borrego desert, Southern California, United States - S1_20 | ecosystem: Environmental > Terrestrial > Soil > Desert | place: USA: California | collected...
GCTCTCACTTTCTCGTAGCAGAAAGTGGTCATTTGCTCGATTGCTTCTGCAGTCAAAGCCAATGCATTCCAGACATGCTCAAGCCTTGTTAGTGTCTATCCATAACACCTCCAAGGGCTGGGCGCACCGTAGGTGATGTCGCCGACATAAGTCTGATTAGGTTGATTCACGGTAAATTGACGGTCCAGATGGTTCGGTGCAATGGGCAGATCATGCTGGGAATTCGTAGTCGCCTTGAATTTGCGTTTGGATTTACAGGCCAAATTGGCTTCCCGCATCAAACGGCCTATGCGCCGCCGGCTCACCGTCCGCTGATGGCCGAGCAATATATGCTTCAGGCGCCGAGTGCCATAGGTCGCCCGGCTTTTGTCAAACTCGGTGCGGATGAGGCTCGTCAAAGCGGCATCGTCTTTCTCGGCCTCTGTTTGCCCGCGCTGTAACCAGGCATAATAAGTACTACGGGACACCTTCATGAACTGACACATCGCATCCACTGAAAAGTCATTCGCATGCTGCTTGATCCAGGCGTACTTCACCGGCTTTCCTTGGCAAAGTACGCCGCCGCCTTTTTTAGTAAATCGCGCTCCTCAGTGAGTCGGGCGACCTCTTTTTTCAGCCGCTTTAATTCATCGTAAAGGTGCTCGTCAGTTCGCACGGCTTTATCGCTGGCTTTGGGCCGGCTGTATTTGCTGATCCAGGTATGCAACGTATTGACATTGATGCCAAGATCCTTGGCAGTCTGAGCAATCGACTGATCCGATTCGGTCGCCAGTTTAACGGCTGACGCTCTGAATTCCGCATTATAGACTTTTTGCTTTTCTTGATTCATTTGGGGCACACGTTCTCTGTTCACGTTATTTTAGATTGTGTGTCCGGTTTAGTGCAGCCATATCAATTCAAACGCCTATCAGAAAATTGTTCTCAAAACGTGGCCCAATAAAAAACAGGATATCACTTTGCCACATACTTTAAACGCCAAAGAGCAATCACTCGCGAAAATTTTCAGCGACGATTATGTCTTTACTATTCCTGGTTATCAGCGTCCATATGCCTGGGGCAAGGAGCAAGCCCAGGAATTGCTAGATGATCTGCTTGGAGCTCTGGCAACTGCACCTGAACAGCTCAATGAAGCGGCTCCTTATTTCTTGGGCAGCATCGTGCTAATAAAAGCCGAGTCATCGCCAGACGCAACGGTCGTCGATGGTCAACAACGTTTAACTACACTCACCCTGTTGCTTTCTGCAATACGCGCATCTGTCCAAGATCTTGCGGTGCAAACGGGCATTAGCAAACGCATATACGAGCATGGAGATGTTGTCTCGGCGGCCCAAGCGCGTTATCGACTTTCGTTGCGCGAAAGGGACAGAGATTTTTTCCGTCAGTACGTTCAGCACGAAAATGGCCTGTCCCAGTTGATTGAACTCACTAATCAATTGCCCGATGCTCAGGCCAGGATTTTCAACAATGCCAAGGTTTTTATGGCGGGTTTGGCTAAGCTGACACAAGCTGAACTGGTTCGGCTAGTGCAATTTGTTATCACGCGTTGCTATCTCGTGACTGTCGCCACACCGGACCTTGATTCTGCTTATCGAATTTTCGGTGTACTCAACAGTCGCGGCCTCGACCTGAGCGCTACAGACATTCTTAAGACTGAAGTGATTGGCGGCATTACCCCCAATCTACGCGATACCTACACCAAGAAATGGGAAGATCAGGAAGAAGATCTGGGAAGGGATGGGTTTGGAGAATTGTTCAGCCACATCAGGATGGTTTACCGCAGGGCAAAGCCTCAAGGCACATTACTGAAAGAATTTAAGGAACACGTCACGCCGGCTGCGCGGCCTCATGCCTTTGTCGATGATGTGCTTTTGCCCATGGCTCAGGCTTTCAGCGAAATTAGCGATGCCGACTATGCCAGTCAGAAACATGCCGAGCAGGTAAACGAATATCTGCATTGGCTCAAGCGGTTGGAATTCAAAGACTAGGTGCCTCCGGCACTGGTTTTCTTTGTACGCTATCGGAACCAACCAGAGTCGATGCTAGCTTTTTTTCAAAATCTGGAACGGCTTGCCTATTCGATGCTCGCAAGGAAAGCCGGAGTAAATGAACGCATTGAGCGCTTCTCCACTTTGACTTCAGCCATTGAACGAGAACAGAACTTAAGCCTATTGCAATCTCCGTTGCAATTGACGCCCTTAGAGCAATACGAAACCTATTCAGCTTTGAATGGACCACTCTATGAAACCCACTCCCCTCGTGCCGTGGCAACACTGATGTTGCGGTTGGACCATTTGAGGTCGGATGGTAGTGCCAGTTATCAGCATGAGGTTGTCTCGGTAGAACACATCCTACCTCAACAACCTGCTCCGAACAGTCAATGGTTGATCTGGGTGCCTGATCCCTTGAAGCATCAATACTGGGTGCATCGTCTAGGTAATCTGACTTTATTAAGTCGTAAGAAAAATAGCGCTGCCAGCAATTATGAATTCGAGAAGAAGAAAAACGCTTACTTCACAAAAGGAGGTGTATGTTCATTTGCTCTCACAACTGAGGTACTAAGACATTATGAATGGACTGAAACGGTCATGCAGCAACGTCAAGAGAAAATGCTGAAAATCCTGGAGACCCATTGGTGTTTGCAAGACCGCAAGAGCAAGGCTGAACTAGCTGAGGCCAAGTTGGCTGAGACGCAGCAAGCAAGTGGAGATGCTGTGTTTGAGCTTGAGAGCGCCAAGCACGGACTAAATGCTACTGCACGGGAAATGGGTAGTGTCTTTACGGTTTACGCTGGGTCTCAGGCAAAGGCTGATTGGACGACCCAGCCTCATGCGTATCAACAATTACGAGAAAGCCTGCTAAATCAAAAGGCACTTAAGACTTCGGAAAATGGCTCATACCTTATTTTCGCAAAAGATGTTGTGTTCACCAGCCCTAGCGCAGCATCCGCCATCGTATTGGGTCGTCCCGACAATGGTCGCATAAGTTGGCGATTGCTGGGAACTTCCATTACCTATGCCGCATGGCAGGACAACTTACCAGAAGGTCAACCAGCATCGGGGGGTCGGAGTGAAAGATAAGTTATCGCTAGGCACCAGGAAATCTATTTCGAGGCCGCTATTTCCTCTCTACAATGAAAAACGACGATATCAGGGATTAGCGGGAAAAACACCGGATGAGGTCTATGACGCTGACCTTTTGAGTGAGCAAAAGGCGGCATAACCTGGCAGGGTTATCACTTAAGAAGGATAAATGGCTGTCCAATCGATGGGGTCTAGTTCTGTATATGTGGCTGAGATTTTTTTAAAAACGGTTCGACGCGAGGAAAAGCTAAGGTGTTGATGGGACAGGGCCGATCCTGACTGCCGGACATTACCAGCAAACAAGAACAAATTAAGAACAAATGATATTTTGCGATATGATGCCCCCTTGATCGGAGTCATCTATTGGAGTTGGATTTGCCACTTCTTGCTTTCAAGGTGCCCGGCTATCAGCCATTTTCCGAATAGCCATAACCCGTATACGTTGATGGGCGCTCTCTGTTACGAACTGAGCGGTACGGTTAAGGTGACGAGTGGTTTGAACAAGCAAAGCTTTGCATAACAAGAAGAACTGGTTGTTTGAAGGATCAGAACGTGCCTGAAGGCGCGCGGCCGTCATTCAAACCCTGCTTGGCACCGCCAAGCTCAACGGTCTCGATCTGGCGGCCTGGTTAAAAGCCACCTTGGAAAAACTCCCCGTCTGGCCCAATAGCCGCATTGACGAACTGCTGCCTTGGGGCGCCATCGATTAAATCATAGCGGTAATCAGCCTGACCATGTAGCACGGCTGCACGCTTACTAAAAATTGGGCAATACGTTAAATGTATCCCAGTCAGTAGGATGTGAGAGGGATTGGTAGGGAAGTCAGCGCTTTTTTGCCCGCTGTTTTTGGGCCGGAGATATTGTAATATCGGGCACGAAACAGCGTTCGTTACTTGAATAAATTACTTTTTAATATTTTGCTGCATTTCCGAAAGCCAATTCTCTAAAGGAACTTCGACAGCTGCACCGACAGCTAACCCTTTTACTATATCTTTTACAGCTTCTTTAGGTGCTTTGCCTTCAGCAAGTGCTTTGACTCCAGTAACTAGGGCTCCGGCTGTTAATCCTGCTCCATGTGATGAAATGATAGTCGCGCCCTTAGCCGCTAAGGCTGGCAGCCAAAGAGGTGTACTAGCCAAACCTAAAACTGACACTACACTGGCACCAATAATATCGTCGACAGTCTTCGATATAATCGGCTCTCGATCTTTAATATGAGTATAATAGGTATGGGCGAACATGCTTATCTCCTTTCCGATTAAGGCACTTTAAAACTTCACTACAAATTAGTATTAAGAAGCTCTCTGTAACAGCTCAACTATACAAAATCCTAAAAATGACATAGTTTTGTAAGAGACGCTTGTGCTGTTTCATGTTTATTTATACAAGACTGTGAAAATGTCCAGAAGTTCCCGCTCTAGTATATATTGCGGACGATAACTAAAGTTTCTCCGGGTGAAAAAAATACCTAGCTGGACATTGTTAATTACTCGAATATTACGTTTCAACTGCCATGATGTCGCTTCCGTTCCAGATATTGAGGGATTACTAATCCTGCGCCTCTTATAATGGAGCACGCGTTCTTGAAATGGTTAAATAAACCCGGACACTTCTAAAGGCAGAATTTATACTGCAAACAGAGGTGAAGTGAATGAGTAACAGCAAAAAAGTTAATCGGCCGAAATACAGCCTGGAATTCAAACAAGATACGGCCAAACTGGTGCTTGAAAAAGACTATAGCCATCAGCAAGCGGCCGATCACTTGGGAATATCGCTAAGCGCTTTGGGACGATGGGTGCGGGCAGAACGTAAACCAGCCAGCGGTGAGCCAACATCAAAGAAGCCTGGCTTGAGCTTAGCAGATCAAGACGAATTGATCCGGTTGCGCAAGGGGAACGAACAGCTGCGCATGGAGCGCGAAGTCTTAAAAAAGGCGGCGGCGGGTTCAACCGGTCAACGCAACACCCTGATTAAATTTCTCACCTGGCGTCATAAAGCCCAATGTTTTTCTGGGCCGGGTATTCAGTTTTAGAGCAATCTCATCCAGGTGTTGCTGGGTATATTGGCTCAGATCGGTGCCTTTGGGAAAGTATTGCCGCAGCAAGCGGTTGCTGTTTTCATTGGTACCGCGTTGCCAGGGGCTTCTGGGATCACAAAAGTACATGGCAACTTCGGTCGCCACGGTAAAGCGTTTATGCTGGGCTAACTCAGAGCCGCGATCCCAGGTCAGCGAAGCCATGGCCTTAGCAGGTAGTTGCTGTACTTGGCGAATCAAGCCATTCACTACGCTGACCGTATCCTTGCCATCGACCTGAACCAGTACAACAAACCGGGACTGGCGTTCAACCAGGGTGGCGATATGGCTGTTCTTAGCGCCTGAGATGAGATCGCCTTCCCAATGCCCCGGTATTGCCCGATCTTCAATTTCGGGTGGACGTTGCCTGATCGATATCGCATCCACGATCTGCCCACGGGGCTGGCCTTCGGTAGAGGAGGATTTTCCTCGGCGCATCATGCGTCTTGAACGAAGATGCTGCATTAACTCCTTCTTCAATACACCCCGCGCTTGAATAAACAGGCTCTGGTAAAGGGTTTCATGCGATATCTGCATCTGTGGTTCTTCCGGATAAGCCTGTTTAAGCCAGCCGGCAATCTGCTCGGGTGACCAGTCCAAGCGGAGCTTATTGGCGACAAGAGTTTGTAAAAGCGGCTGCGTGGCCAGTCGGCAGGGCTTAGGGCGTTGTGCCCGAGTCCAGGTCTTTGAATCAGCTTCGACAGCACGATAGCCGCCCTTGCCGCTATTACGCCCAATCTCACGACTAATCGTAGAAGGTGGTCGCTTCAGCTTAGCGGCAATCTGGCGCAGTGATTCGCCTGCGGCCAGACCGCGAGAGATCTCTTCACGCTCTGTCAAACTCAAAGAGCGAGGGGATCGCGTACGGGAAGCCGGCATGATGCCGCCATGCGCGGCTAAAATCGTATGCACGGACCCGGCATGCTTGTCCAGTGCGCGACCTATATCGCTGAGCGACTGGCTTGATTTCCATCTTTGCCATAACTCGGCCTTCTGTCCGGCAGATAAACCCGAACGTCCTTTTTGCTTCATGAATAGTCCCCCTATATCTCATCATAGATGATAGGGTGTTGCATTGACCAGTTGAATCTACATATTTTTTCTCAACTTAGGCGAGCAATTACGGCTGACAGTTCTATTACGAATAGTAACTGTACGAATAGTAATTCAATAAAAAATACAAATAATAGCTTCCACAACAATAGAGAGTGTAAAAAAAATCCTTATAAATCGCTGTTAAATTTAATTGGGCATTCGATCTGGAAACATAATCATAAACCGGTTGATAGCCGGTTTCTAATCGCGCAATAGCATAGACCATTTTGATGGCTTCGCCCTTTTAGACTAAGACAGGCACACCTAACCAGAGGAAAGGCAAATGTCCCATACTGCCATCGCTGAGATACTTGATCGATCACTCTTAGACGAAGACTTTCGGCGCGCCGTTGAAACAAATCCGGAGCGCACTCTGCAGAGTTACGATCTCACCGATGAGGAACGCACGGTCCTGTTGTCGAGAAACTTAACCGAGATGAATAAGTTCTTCCCTGGCACGTTGTATTGCACAATCAGGTTTGCTTTCATTGAAAATATCATCGCAATGCAACCCTTTCCTGACGATGCACGCAAATCAGAGCTTCAGCACCGAGGCAGCGAAATCATCACAGCAAAAAGGGATCGCATCGGGGCACTTAAAGAGCTGCTCGCCTTATTGAGACCTTATTGAGATAATCACAAGCGAGGAGAAGGGCCATGGTTTATTTAAGTCACCGTGAGGCAGACATTTACATTGTCGGCCTCGGTATCAAAGGTATCGAACACATTACGAGAGAGGTCGAATCCGTCTGCCGCCGCTCCACGGAGATTTTGGCTGTGCCTACTCTGCCAGCAGTCATGCACTACCTTCAGACCTTATGTCCACAAGTCATCGACCTACATCCGATCAGTTATCGAGAGGATGAGAATCGAATAGATGCATATGACACGATGAGCGCGATGGTGCTCGCTGCAGCGCTCGACCATCCTCCGGTCACATTCGCAACCTATGGACACCCGCTCGTCTATGTCTATCCGACTCGACAGATCGTCGATGCAGCACCCTACCTAGGGCTTACTGTCAAGGTGCTGCCAGCGGTCTCATCGCTCGACACCATGATCATTGACCTTGACTTCGATCCCGCCATCAATGGTCTGCAGATGTACGAGGCTACGGACGTATTAGTGCGAAGACGCCCCTTGCAGACTGACGTCCCGTGCCTATTGTGGCAGGTTGGGGCCGTGGAGTCTGCGCTCTACTCCAGTGCTCCCAATAGGCCAGAGCGATTCTTCCGAATCAAAGAATATCTTCTGGAATTCTATCCGCCTCATCACGAGGTAGCTGCCGTCTACAGCAGCCATCACCCGTTGTTTGATTCTTCGGTCGTTAAGTTCAGCTTGGCTGAAATGGATCAGCATCATGACGATCTTCATCAAGGACTGACTCTATACATTCCTCCAGTCGGCAAGCGACCCGCGATTGACATTGATCTCGTCCAGAAAATCGCGTCACTTGATCACCTGAAGAGCATCACGTACTCCCAAATGGAGACATAGCCCTGATTTGGCTGCGCCAAAATGTCAACAGAACCTAACCTTGAGCGCCAGCTCCTACCAAACTGCCATCGTAATTCCCTTCTTCTACTCAATATCAATATTTACAATGCGGCAATTTTCTCAAACCAACAATTGAAATGAGGGCATTGAGCACGAATGGTATCCAAGCCGATGTCTTCGGCAATCAAAGACCCGTGTAATGTTTTTTTGTACTTGGGAATTGCCGCTAAAATGCGTTTTGACGGTGCCGTATGTGGGCTATTATTGATCAGCTCGGGTGATGGAAAGGTTGCCTTAATAGCTTTCAACTTCGCGATAGGCGCTTGTTCATCGCACCAATCAGCAAATTTTTCTGGTGCGCAAAAGAGTAAAGCCTCGAATTCATGAAGCATCAGGTTGGGGATAAAATTGGTTTGATTGATATCCTCTGCGAATGCTTGTTCAAGCGCAGCCACGCGCTGGTTTGCATCAGTGATTGTCATGCTATCCAATGCTGGAAAATCATTGGGCAAACCGTAGTAATCAATCAATGTAGTAATGTAAGCCGAGCTGTCTTGTTTGCATAAGCGGGAAATTTGGTGCTTTAACTTACCATAGCTGACAATACCGCCCTTATGGCCTGGGCTGGTCTGTGCCAATATGGGCGTTAAATAAATGCCTTGATTAGCAAAGTAAGGATCCAATACATCACGGACAAAGGTTTCTTCGGTTTGTCCTTCAACGAAAACCTTGATTCGTGTCATCGCTGTGGTCTCCCACCAAGAAGGTTTTTCTTCCATAACTCCCCAAGACTATAGTCTTCCAGCCATTCGCTAAGCTCATCGGTTTTTAATCTTTTAAAGGTGGATGCGCCATGATGCTTGTCCACCACGATCAGGTCTTCCGCATCAAACTGATTGACTAGCTCCACAGATTGGGTGGAGATAATTAATTGATGCTCGCCGCTGGCGCTTTTGATTAAATCTGCCAACACATTGATTGCATAGGGATGCAATCCTAGCTCAGGTTCATCCACAATAATGGCGCTGGGCATATAGTCCTCTGGTTGCAGCATTACAGTGGTTAACAAAATAAAGCGCAAGGTGCCGTCTGACAGCTCGCTGGCTTTAAAGGGAGTATCTTGTTCTTTTTCTGTCCACTCTAGCTGAATAAAATCTTGGTTATCCGGTGTCGGTCGCAGATAAAAATCCCCAAAAAATGGCGCAACCATTTGAATGGTTTTCACAATCCGTTTGTAATGGCTAACATGATGCTTTTGCAAACGGAACAGAAATGCCGCCAAATTCGCACCATCCTCTCTCAGATAATCGTTATCGTTGATACGATGAGTTTGTTTTGCTTTTGCACTGTCACTAGTGTCGTGGAAGTGGTACACTCTCCAGCGACGCATAATAGGCAATGTATATTCTTTAATAAGTGATTTGTGTTGATCTGCTTGCGATTCAAAATGGCCTGAAGATACACCTTTATCACCACTCATGTTCCACCATAAAGCCTCACGTTGGAACATCATTCGGTTGTCGTTGGTCGGCTCTAGCGTAAATTTATAGCCGTTATTGCCGAAATACAGTTTAGCACTCAAAGCTTCGGTTTTCTTGCGGCCGAAATGCAATAAAGTATCGGGGCCGCCGGATTTTCCCACCAGAGATTGCAAACGGTGATCCAGGAGCACCGCTATCAATCGGAAAAAACCGATAAAGTTGGATTTACCCGCGCCATTGGCGCCAATCAGCACATTGAGGCAGCCCATTTTCAGTTCGCACTTTGCTATGGATTTGTACCCTTCAATGACAATCTCGCTTAATTGATCACTACTATTTACTGGTTTCATGCTGTTGCCTTTTCCGGTTTGGTCTTCTTAGGAGTGAGACTCAAATTAGTTCCCGAAATCTTATTCATCGTTCCTACACAGAGTGCGCGAACCATATGGGAAAATTACTAGCACCCAAATCCTTAGTTGTTTTTCTTTACCTGTTCAGAGTTAATTTTAACCAACAACGCTTTGCGCTTTGGCGCAGTTATAATCACATATTATCGCCATTCGTCGCTAATCAGGTCGGTGTTCTTTGCATCACTGTTCGGTTAGTTTACTTATAAAGGATTTTGACAGAATCGATGGTTCTGCCGCACTAACCATAAAAAAGAAAATCTGGGCAAGCGATTGCGCCCTTGTCTATCATTGGCCGGATTTATCCTGCCAGTGCATAAAACTGTTCTGCAAAAAACATCTTGCTATTGCCCGCTGACTTAAGTTGATCTTTACGAATCATATGCATCAATTCAATCCCTGCCAACACATTTCGCGCAGAGCGAAAGGATTTGAAGTTGAGCATCGGTCTCGTCATGTGCTTGATAGTTCGAAGGTCTTACTCGATGCTATTATTCAGATACTTAATCTGACAAAACTCGATTGGTAGCTTTTGGCCCTTATTAGTCCCATCGATAGCTGCTTTGTTCGCCCCACTTTTGTCCGTCATGATCTTCTTGGAATCGCCACTATAGTGCATCATCATGGCGTTTTCAAAGAACTGAAGGCTGCTGCCTGATCACGCTTGACCATCAATATAAATACGTCTTTGACCTTAATGTAAGTCTCGTCCATTCTCCAGCTTCTATCGACCGGATGTTTATGCTAGCGAAAGACTTTTTCAAGCAACGGCAGAAACTGGATAGCCCAACGGTTAACCGATGAATGATCAACCAATACTCCTCGCTCTTCCATCATCTCTTCACTATATCGGTAGCTTAAGGATAGGGGGCATACCGATGGATGCATACCAAAATCACCTCTAGCGAAAAACGCAGCCTTTTGGTATTGAGCATCTTGTTACTACTCAGCCATTCAAATCTGATCAGTATAACAAAATACCAGTTTCCACTTTTAATGCGACAGAATATGTTTTTTCGGCGTTTAAAAATTTAAATTAATTAGCTGGCTTTCATGCAAAGCATTTGATGTTCCATGATGTTCCAAATAAATTGACATCTTAAAAAGCTGTGCTACACTTGGCACATCTTGGAACATCGGAGACAATGAAATGGCAGCGCACTACAAAGCTTCAGCAAAACAAAACCCTGGAAGAAGATCTTGGCTCGTTGAGTTTCGCCATCCATTACGGAGCGATGCCAACAACAAACCCGGCAAAAAGATCCGTAAAGGCCTCGGCACTGAGAATGAGCAGGAGGCGCTTCTCCTAGTCGAGCAACTGAACCAATTACTTGCGGACCAATCTCTCTGGTCAATTGGCGCCCAAGCCGAAGCATTAAAGCACTACGACGAGAAGATCATTGAAATCTTCTATGGTGAAATTGCTCCTCGCATGGGCCAATCACTAAATTTACGTGACAAACTGTTACCTCTACCCGGACACGACGAAGGATATGCACGCATCGCTTTGATGGGCGTGCCGGGTGCAGGCAAGACTACGCTTGTTCGTCAACTCATTGGCACCCACCCTGAAACTGAGCGCTTCCCATCAACCTCGGTCAATAGAACTACGACATTTCCCACTGAGGTAGCCTTGCGTGACGATGGCTACTACGAAGGCGTCGTAACCTTCATGTCTGAGCACGAAACTAGATTCGAGATCGAAGAATCACTCTCCGCTGCAATTGTAGAGGCCGTGGACGGTGATACCAAAAAAGTAGCACGCGCACTTTTAGAAAAGAGTGACATGCGTTTTCGCCTGAAGTATTTACTTGGAGACTTTGCTGAAGAGAGCGAATCTGATAAAGACCCTTACGATGATGACGAATCGGAAGACGAAGCCAAGGGGGTAGATACAGCAACCTGCATCACTGAGGAAGAAAAATTAAGCAATCAAAAAACTCTTGCGACTTATATCGCTAGAGTTATCGAATTGACGCAACGTCTCAAATCAGAATTGGAGGCTCAGCAGGGCCTGATTGAAAAGATGGCACCAGATGATCGAAGCGCCGCACTTGACCTTATAGAAGAACAAGCAGTAGCCTCGGACGAATTCATTGAACTGGTATCGGATATTCTGGATGAGCTGAGAACTAAATTTGCACATGTATCCGATGGTCAGTTTGAAAAAACAACAACGGGATGGCCGAGTGCATGGCGCATTAAATGCGAAATTGATGAACGCGAAAGGTTTCTAAAGGCCGTTAGGTTTTTCTCGGGCATTTCCTATCAATCTTGGGGAAAACTACTGACGCCATTAGTAAACGGATTACGCGTAATTGGCCCATTCAAGCCAAATTGGTCAGAAGAGTCCGCGAGACTTGTTCTGGTCGATACAGAAGGTCTTGGTCACAAAGCAAACGCGACCGCAGATCTCCCCGAACAAGTATTGACCCTACTTCACGAAGCAGATGTCATATTGCTTGTAGATAGTGCGAAAAACGGCATGACCAACTTTGCTGCCGGAAAAGCATTAGAAGGCGTATTGAATGCTGGCCACACCCGCAAGCTTGCTGTAGTGTTCACGCATATGGATGCGGTAAAGGGTGACAACCTAAAAGGCCCCGCAAAACTTGATCACGTTTTTGGTGGCTTGCGTAACGTTGTGGAAAATCAATTAGCCAAGAACGTCTCCGCAGAGGCAGCGCGATATCTTCTGGATCACTTGAGCAAAAGCACATTCTATGTTGGAAAAATGGATGAGGTTGATCCAAAGCCTGCCAAACCTGAGCTCCTTAAGCTTTTAGCATATCTCTCTGCTGCCCAGCCGCCAGTTTTCGAACCGGTCGCGTTTCCCGAATACAGCTCCGACAATTTAGTGCTGGCTATTCAAGAAGCTGCCAGGGATTTTCGCCAACAGTGGCAAGGTACATTAGGACTAGCAGCGCATTCAGAGTTCAAACCTAAGCCTTGGCAAACCATCAAGGCCTTGAGCCGTCGCTATGCCGAAGGATGGGATGATGGTTTTGTGCTGCGGCCAACTTCTAACTTGGTTGCATCACTTTCTGCCGCTGTATCTCGCTTTCTGGAAACGCCCATTAGTTGGACAGGGAACCCCACCGATGAGCAGAAGCGTGAAACAATCGATCGGGTTAAAACCGCCGTTACCAAACAACTGCCAGAACTCAGTATTCGTCGTCTGCGCGAACTACCACAGCCGGTATGGCATGAGGCATATTCTCTTCGCGGCGCAGGCAGCACATTCGAGCGCCGAATGCGAATAGAGGGTATCTACGAACGATGGGTTCCGGTACCCGATGCACGAGGAGATAAACAGGTCTATGAGTTTTTAAACGAAGTTAAAGAGGTCGTCTTGGGCTCAGTTAAGGCAGTCGAGCAAGAAGTACTCGCTGCAAATCCTGATAAAGAGATAACCATTTAATTTAATTGAGACCGATTGATGCAAAACGCACAGCACCAAAACCTAATTGCCCTAATCTGGAACATCGCCAATAAACTGAGAGGACCTTACCGTCCACCGCAGTACCGCAAAGTGATGCTGCCATTAATTGTGTTGCGCCGCCTGGATTTGGTATTGGCGCCGACCAAGGACAAAGTATTGCAGGCGGTTGATGATTTCAAGGCCAAGGGATTGAAAGACAATGCACTGGAAAAAGCACTGTCCCGCGTAGCTGTCGGCGAAGACCGCACTCAGCCTTTATATAATACCAGTCCATTTACCTTTGAAAAGCTACTGGGTGATCCAACCAATATTGCCAGCAATCTGGTGGCTTATATTCATGGCTTCTCGCCTCGTGCTCGCGATATTTTTGAAAAATTCGACTTTGAAAGCGAAATTCAAAAACTAGACGAAAATGACCGGCTTTACTTGATCATCAAGGAAATCTGCGCCTCCAATATCGATCTGTCACCCAAGCACATCAGCAATTTACAAATGGGTTACTTGTTCGAAGAACTGGTGCGCAAATTCAATGAACAGGCCAATGAAGAAGCGGGTGATCACTTTACACCCCGCGAAGTCATTCGTTTGATGGTAAACCTGATTTTCACGGACGAAAGCGACGTTTTCAAAAAGGGTATTTACAAAAGCATTTACGACCCTACTGCCGGTACCGGCGGTATGCTCTCGGTTGCGCAGGAATTTATCGAAAGCCAAAATCCAGACGCTCATATCGAACTTTTCGGCCAAGAATATAATGCCGAATCCTATGCGATCTGTTGCTCAGATCTTTTAATCAAGGACGAACCCATCGACAACCTAGTCTATGGCGATACCCTTGGCATCAAAAATGCCAAGAAACAATCCGGCAACTTTGTACCCAACGACGGCCACCCTACTAAACAATTTCACTATATGCTCGCCAATCCACCGTTTGGCGTGGAATGGAAGCCGGAAAAGGATTTTGTTGAGGAAGAATATAACGAACAAGGTTTTAGCGGCCGATTTGGCGCTGGCTTGCCGCGCATCAATGACGGTTCATTGCTGTTCTTACAGCACATGATTTCTAAAATGCACGCATCCCCGGATAAAAGGGGTGATGGTTCCAAAATTGCCATCGTGTTTAATGGCTCACCTTTGTTCACCGGCGACGCAGGTAGTGGCGAAAGCAATATCCGCCGCTGGATCATCGAAAATGACTGGCTGGATGCCATCGTCGCACTACCCGACCAAATGTTCTATAACACCGGCATTTACACTTACATATGGCTGGTCAACAACAAAAAGCCTGAGGTGCGCAAAGGCAAGGTACAGCTTATCGATGCGACGCGTCATTTCCAGAAAATGAAGAAAAGCCTAGGCAACAAACGAAATGAACTTAGCGACCATCACATTGCCGAGTTGGTGAAACTCTATGGGGAAAACAAACACAATGCCCAAAGCGCAACCGGTGCCGATGGCAAGGGTGAACTACGGGTTTGCAGCAAGATATTTGATAACCGGGATTTCGGCTTTCTGAAAATTACAGTGGAACGTCCGTTACGGCTCAACTTTCAAGCCAGTGCAGAACGTATTAAATTGCTGCGTGAACAGAGTGCCTTTGTAAATATTGCCGTCAGTAAAAAAATTAAAAATACCGCGACCATAGCAACTGAAATTGCCGCTGGGGAGCAATTACAAAAAGACATTTTGGCCTTGTTGAATAGCCTAGACAGCAATGCGCTGTATAAAAATCGAGACGATTTTGATGAAGTTTTGGATCAAGCATTAAAAAAATCTAGCCTGAAATTGCCCGCCACCCTTCGTAAGGCAATTCTAGCAGCGCTGTCCGAGCGAGACCCAGAGGCTGACATCTGCCGTGACAAAGACGGAAATCCAGAGCCGGATACAGAGTTGCGTGATACCGAAATCGTGCCTTTACCAGCTACTATCAGCCTGCCGTTGCCGTTAGGCTATGACAATGAAACCGGGCACGACAAATTGCTGAAACTGGTCAAAGATCACTGTGAAACCTATCTCAAGCAAGAAGTTTTGCCCCATGTGTCGGACGCCTGGATAGACCACAGCAAAACCAAAGTGGGTTACGAGATTCCGTTAAATCGACATTTCTACGTTTACGAACCTCCACGCGCATTAAATGTAATCGAAACGGATATTAAAGCGTTGGAAGGTGAGATTATGGACATGTTATCGGAGGTGGTTTGATGTCAAATTACAAACCATATAGGGAATACAAAGATTCAAAAGTCAGTTGGCTAACCGATATTCCGAAGCATTGGGAGATTAAGCGGTTAAAATTTGCAGTAAATCTGATTGGTGAAAAACTGGAAGCAGAATCTTCCGAACTCAGTTATATCGGTTTGGAACATATTGATTCTTGGAGCGGCAAACTGATAGAAGACGGAAACGCTACCAGTCAAGGTATAGCATCACGTTTTCGCCCCGATGATGTTTTGTTTGGAAAGCTTCGGCCCTATTTAGCAAAAGTTCATCTGGCAAGACATGAAGGTCTAGTTTCAACTGAGGCGTTGGTTCTACGTCCATCTTTATCAGTCCATGCCGGTTTCTTGCGCTATTACATGGTTTCTCGCGATTTCATACGTACGGTCGATTCCTCAACCTACGGTAGCAAAATGCCAAGAGCAAGTTGGAATTTTATTGGTAATTTGCCAATATTACTTCCGGAAGACGACGAACAAAAGGCCATTGCACGATTTCTCGACTTTAAAACTAGCCAGATTGACGCACTAGTTGCCCAAAAAGAAACATTTTTGAAAAAACTAGCGGAAAAGCGAATGGCACTAATCAATCACACCGTTACCAGAGGCCTTGATCCACAAGTCCAAATGAAAGATTCCGGTGTAGAGTGGTTAGGGCGAGTACCTGAACACTGGGATATAAAGCGCCTAAAAAATCTCGCCACATATAACGACGAAGCATTGGATGAAAAAACAGATCCTGATTTTGAAATGGAATATGTCGACATATCCAGCGTGAATTTGGTTGATGGGATTACTTCTACCGAGATAACTTCCTTCGAGAATGCTCCCTCTAGAGCTCGTCGAAAAGTTCGACATGGGGATACCATAATCTCCACTGTACGAACATATTTGAAAGCAATTGCTGCGATTAAAAATCCGCCTGAGAACCTTATAGTCTCCACAGGCTTTGCAGTCATCCGTCCAATCACTGGCATTGACCCGAATTATCTTAGCTATCTGTTACAGTCAGAAGGTTTTGTTGGGGCCGTGGTTGCCAATTCTGTCGGTGTGAGTTATCCAGCCATTAACGCCAGTGTTTTAGCCGCTTTACCAGCCGTGCTACCGCCGACAGATGAGCAGCAACTCATCTCGCGATTTCTCGATGCCAAAACTATAGAGATAGATAATCTGATTTCCAAAGTGACTAAAGCCATAGAAAAACTCAAAGAATACCGCTTAGCGCTCATCACTCAGGCTGTCACTGGCAAAATCGATGTGCGGCAGGTAAGGATTTCTGACAGCAAAATAGGAGAAGCTGCATGATCGATGGTGCTAGACAATTACCAATTCAACACCTCACCATTCGCGTGCCTTGGCACGACAACAGCTGGCAAGGTACGTTTTGCAATAATCCCTGCGCCAATACCAGTTGCACTATTCTGCCACGTATCGCTACCGGTCGTAATGATGCATATGAATCAGATCCAGAGCGTACCGGAAAAAGTATTGAAGGGCTAAGAAAAGAACAGATGCCACCTTGTGTCGACGAGCATGGCACTATCATGGCGCCGTTTCCATTGTCGATGAGTAAAAAACATCCTTATGCTGAACGCGCAACTGTTACACATGGGCATTTTGCGGATACACTTTACACTATTCGCCCTTTTTCAATCGCTGCAATTCCTTTTCGTTGGATGCTTAGAGAGCAAGTGGAAGGCAATGACAAAAAAGGCATTAAGGGAAAGGCAGAATCGCTACAAATTGACTATCAAGCTTCACGTGAGCCCGATTTAACACTCAATAAACACTGGGATACGGATAAAAAAACCTGGTTGCAGGAGGGCACAAACCAACGAATCATGTTAGATACTTTTTTTAGTGCCGCCAAACCCGAACAATCGTTAGTCTTTTTTTACGCCAAACGCACACCGCTTGTGGAAGATACTCGGCGTGTAATAGTAGGTGTTGGTCGGGTTAAATCCGTCGGCACACCAACTGAATACCGCTATACAGGTGGTAACCAACCAGTCGGTAAAATTTCTGGTTACCTATGGGAACGCAATGTTGAGCACTCGATACGTCCCCAAGGCCTGGATGGCTTTCTGCTACCCTATCCAGCGTTATTGGAATTGGCGGCAGAGGATGATAGCGTTGATCTGGCTGCCTGTACTGCCTTTGCTCCTGATGAATATTTCGAGAACTACTCCTACGGTTCTGAGTTATTGCCTCAGGATGGCGCTGTTGCTTCATTATTAGCACTGGAAAAAGCCATCAAGGCCATGCGCTCGGTATTGGAGGGGCCTTGGCAAGATTATCTTCAATGGATTGATCAGGAGCTAAACCGTCTTTGGCAGGTGCGCGGTGCTTTTCCCGGTCTGGGAGCTGCTTTGCTTGCCTTTGGTTTACCTCATGGCAATTTGCTGGCGTGGCATCTAGTAGCCGATAGCGAAAAGGCAGTTGACCCATGGCCATTACTTACCGCTGCGCTGAATGATCCTTCTACGCTCCCAGCCTATTTGCGTGAAGGCCTTGGCAAAACCATACAACAAAAGTGGCAGAAGCTACCGGAAGAACGCCGCGCATTATTAATGTTACTGGCACGTTTTAACTTGAGTAATAATCAAGCCCTGCGTTGGTATCAGCTCACTGAACGCCAAGAAGTCGGGATCAATCTGACTGATGCGGAAATTCTTGCCAACCCTTATTTAATTTACGAAGAAGACCGTTTGCAGGCTGATCCAATCGCCTTTGCAGTAATTGACAGAGGTCTGTTTCCACCGGAAGCCTTACGAAACGCCTTCCCTGTACCAAAACCCAGTTTGATAGACGAGGCGATTGATGAGCGACGTGTTCGCGCCGTCATGATCCAGACTCTCGAAGAAGCTGCTGCGGGTGAAGGACACACATTTTTACCAGCCAACTGGTTAATCCAACGTATCCGCGAGCGGCCGATGAAGCCGGATTGCCCCTTGGATGCTGATACCCTGCCAATCATTGAGGATTGCCTATCTCCACGCATTTCGACAATCGCTTTGGAAGACAAAAGCAGTGGGTTCCAATTGGATCGTTATGTGGAAACCTCCAAGCTAATTAGCGAGGTAATTACCAAACGAAAAATTGGCAAATCCAATCCGGGAGAATTTGATTGGATTGCGCTGGTTAATTCGGCCATTGATGGTAACAGCAAGCCTGTCAAACTGACCAATGACGATAATAAGGCACGCAAGGAGAAAGCAGCTGCCTTGGAAGTGCTTTATCGCTCAAGGGTTTCGGTCTTGATGGGGGCTGCTGGTACAGGCAAAAGTACCTTGTTAAAAGCATTATGCAATATAGATAGCGTTAAGAGTGGCGGAATCCTGTTATTAGCTCCTACCGGCAAGGCGCGAGTTCGGCTTGAGCAGACTAGTGGCATGTTTGGCCAAGGAAAAACAGTAGCTCAATTTCTCAACGGCTTGCAGCGCTACGATGGTAATACCGGCCGTTATTACATCAATTCTGAGAGACCTGGCTCTTCAGCTCACAAAACCGTGGTGATTGATGAATGTTCCATGCTGACCGAGGAACAGCTAGCGGCATTACTAGATGCTGTGGCCGGCGTACAGCGCTTAATTTTAGTTGGGGACCCTAAACAGCTTCCGCCAATTGGTGCGGGAAGACCTTATGTTGATATTGTGAAACTCCTGACACCAAATAACATTGATAGTTTGTTTCCAAAAGTAGCTCCTTCCTATGCCGAACTGACGGTCACCATGCGTCAACAGGCTGATGCTGAACATTCTCGCATTGATATTTTGTTGGCCAATGTTTTTAGTGGGCGAACGATGGATGCGGGTGCTGATGAGGTATGGCATGCCGTAGAAACTGGTCAAACACCGTTTGTAAAATTGGTGCGTTGGAACCAACCGGATCAATTGAAAAACTTGATACTTGATGAATTGGTTGCCGAGTTAGATGAGTTGAAATCGGTTAACGACGAAATAGGTTTTGAAGAATCGCTGGGAGGTATGCCTTCAGCATTCAACGGGGAAACGAATGTTTTTTTCAATACACGCTACAATGAACGCCCGGGAGCAGCAGAAAGCGCTGAGCGTTGGCAGATTCTGTCACCGGTTCGTCAAAGTCAGGCCGGCGTCCTTGCTTTGAATCGAATTATTCAACTGCAATTTCGAAAGCGATTCCTTGATCTTGCTATGCGTAGTGGATTCCAGAAAAAAGTTATCACTAACCCCGCTGGTCCGGAAGGGATTATCTATGGCGACAAAGTGATCAATATCGCCAATAGTAGCCGACGAAAAGTTTATCCAGACAAAAATGAGCACTATGTTGCCAATGGAGATATTGGCATTGTAACTGGCCACCGTCGCACCAAATTTAAGGACTGGAAGCCGGTTGAGGTTGAGGTTGAGTTAGCCTCCCAGCCAGGGTTCGCCTATAAATATTTACCTTGGGAATTCGATGGCCAAGAAAGTACCCCCCCTTTAGAGCTGGCTTATGCCTTGACCATCCATAAGACCCAAGGCAGTGAATTCGGTAAAACCTTCTTGGTAATTCCTAATCCATGCAGGTTGTTGTCACGTGAAATGCTATATACGGCATTAACTCGCCACAAAGGTAAAGTGGTGATCTTACATCAAGGCGATTTCAAGGAATTGCAGCGTTACAGTCACGAACAATCCTCAGAAGTTGCCAAGCGTCTTACCAACTTGTTTAGATCATCGCAGCCCGTCGAGGTAAGGGCTCGAAATCAGTCTGTCTTTCTCGACAGTAATCTGATCTATCGAACCGAACGGGGTGAGCTAGTACGCTCCAAATCGGAATGGATCATTGCTGACAAACTTCATAAAGCTGGCATTGATTATCAGTACGAGCAACCCCTACAACTGGCTGGGTACGAACGGTTCCCAGACTTCACTATAGTTGATGACGATAGTGGCAACACTTGGTACTGGGAACACAATGGCATGTTGAGTAATGAGGAATATCGCCAGCGCTGGCAGCGCAAACTAGACGCTTACCGACAACAGGATATTTTGCCTCTATCAGAAGGCGGTGGTGAAAATGGCACTTTACTGATTACCGAAGAAAAAGAAGGCTCCGGACTGGATGCCGATGAAATCTACAAAAATATTGATGCAATTTTAGGAAGATAAATGCATACCGAACTGGATTTTGAAAACGACATTGAGGCAGCGTTACTTAAAAATGGTGGCTACCAAAAGGGTGATCCCACGAGCTATAACGCTGAGCGAGCCTTGTTTAATTCTGACATGATCAATTTTGTACAGGTTACCCAACCGAAAGTCTGGCAATACCTGGAGAGCCTGCACAAAAACAAAACACCTTCAGTGCTTATTGATAATCTGGCCAAGGAGCTTGATAGCAAAGGTATGTTGGGGGTGCTGCGTGAGGGCTTCAAGTGTAGTGGCAAAACGGTGAAAGCTGCTTATTTTGCACCTAATACAAACATGGATCCCAAGGCGAAAGAACGCTATCAGGCCAATCACTTAAGTGTGTTTCGCCAGGTAAAAACCAAATCCGGCGCGATTCCCGACCTGATTCTAGCCGTTAACGGACTACCGGTGGTGACGCTGGAGTTGAAAAATGTGATGTCGGCTACCCACTGGACAGTTGAGCACGCCAAGAACCAGTACAAGTTCGAACGTGATCCAAAAGAAAAGCTATTTTCGTTCAAGCAACGCTGTTTGGTGCATTTTGCGGTAGATACAGAGCAAGTCTTTATGACTACGAAATTGGAAGGCAAAGACACATTCTTTCTTCCTTTCAATAGAGGATTTAATCATGGAGCTGGTAACCCGCCAGTTGAAGGTGATGTGCGTACAGCCTATTTATGGCGAGAGGTGCTGGTTAAAGATAGCTTGCTAGATATTCTTGCGCGCTTTATGCACCTTGCGGTGGAGGAGAAGACTGTCGCGACCGACAAAGGATTGAAGCGGCATATCAAGGAAACCATGATTTTCCCTCGTTATCATCAACTAGATGTGGTGCGTAAACTAACCATTCACTCAAAAGCCAATGGTGCTGGGCGAAACTACCTCATTCAACATTCTGCCGGCTCAGGCAAATCAAATTCTATCGCGTGGCTTGCCCATAGGCTTTCGAGTTTACATAATGCCGATGACGAGAAGATTTTTCATTCTGTCGTGGTGATAACCGATCGTTGTGTGCTTGATAAGCAACTACAGGACACTATTTTCCAATTTGAACACAAACTGGGCGTGGTCCAGAAAATTGACGAAAATACACAACAATTGGCTAAGGCACTGGCCGATGGGGTGCCAATAATTATTTCTACTATCCAGAAATTCCCATTTATCACTCGAGCCATAAAGACACTTGAGAAAAAAGGCGAGACTGTGGCCATAAGCACGGCAGGTAAACGCTTTGCAGTAATTGTGGACGAAGCTCACAGTTCACAAAGCGGTGAAACTGCTTCTGAATTAAAAAGCATTCTGAACAAAGTCGGAATCGAATCCATTATTGCTGCGCAGTTGCTCGATGATGAAGATGAGAGCTTAAGTACCGAAGCGCAACGTGCCCTACTTCGAGAACAGTTGAAACGAACTCGCCAACCTAACTTGAGTTTTTTTGCCTTTACCGCTACGCCAAAATACAAAACGCTTGCTGTGTTTGATGAACCTGGAGCAAACGGTTTAGCGCCGTTTCATCACTACAGCATGCGTCAGGCCATAGAAGAAGGTTTTATTCTCGATGTATTGCAGGGTTATACCTGCTACAAACGCTATTACAAATTGATTCAGGACATTGAAGACGATCCCTCGGTGCCACGCAAAAAGGCTGCACGCGCGCTCGCTCGGTTTGTCGATTTGCACGATTACAATATCGGACAAAAGGTCGAAATCATCGTAGAACATTTTCTCGCCCATACCCGGCACAAAATTGGAGGAAAGGCCAAGGCTATGGTGGTTACTGGTTCTCGTGAACATGCAGTGCGTTACAAACTTGCCTTTGACCAATATATAAAAGACAACAAAATCACTGGCGTTCGTTCACTGGTGGCCTTTTCTGGCGAAATTGCTCTCCAGGATCAGGCAGATAAAACTTATACTGAAGTGGGGATGAATAATGGGATTAAGGAAATCGAACTACCCGAAAAATTTAATACTGAAGAATATCAGGTGTTGTTAGTAGCAGAGAAATACCAGACAGGTTTTGATCAGCCACTTTTGCATACAATGTATGTAGACAGAAAGTTATCTGGGATACAGGCCGTGCAAACTCTTTCGAGACTCAATCGCACGACTCGTGGAAAAGAAAACACTTTTGTACTGGATTTTGTTAACGAGCCGGATGAAATTTATGCGGCTTTTAAACCTTATTATGAAGTAACCCCCATGGGGGATGAAGTTGATCCCCAACAATTAAATAAATTGGCTAATACCCTAGCAAACTGGCAGGTTTATACCAGCTATGAAGTGAATGGTTGGTGCGAAATCTGGTTTCGCAACCGTATGCAACCAACCGGCGGCGAGCACAAACAGTTAAATGCCATGATTGATATGGCCGTTGAGCGTTTTAAACTACTGGATGAAGCTCAGCAGGATGAGTTCAAGAGTCAATTGGTAAGCTTCCGTAACTTGTACTTATTTCTGTCGCAGATCGTTCCCTATCAAGATTCCGATCTGGAAAAACTGTATACCTACGGCCGTTTTTTGCTGAACAAGTTGCCACGCACGAGTAGAGAAGTTCACATTAAGGTAGACGATGACGTGGAGCTGAAATATTACCGACTGGAGAAAATTAGCGAAGGTTCAATAGCTTTAGGTGTTGGAGAAGCACAACCTTTAAAAGGGCCCGGGGATGTTGGCACCGGTCGGCCTGACGAGGAAGTACAATTATCAACCCTTGTTGCAGCCCTAAACGAGCGTTTCGGAACCGAGTTTACAATCGCTGATCAATTATTTTTTGATCAAGTTCGTGAAACCGCAGTAGTTAATGAGCAATTACGCCAAGCTGCGTCGGTTAATTCCATGGAAAACTTCGAACCTATCTTTAATAAGCAGTTGGAAAATTTGCTGATTGAACGAATGGAAGGAAACGAAGAAATCTTTTCACGCATGATGAATGACGATGCTTTTCGCAATGTGGCAGCTGGCTATTTGATGAAAGCTGTCTATCGGCATATTTCTGCTGGTAGCGAGATTGAAACTTAAACTACTCTTCCATTGCAAGGCTTACGCTTTGGTAGCGGCTTCGTGGCCACCAGCTAGAGCAATTCTCTGTTATATAGAACCATCAGTTATGTTTAAATAGTGCTCTGTATCATAAACCCAAGCAATACTCAATGCCCAGTCCCTATTCAGGCAGGGCTACCTCATTAAAAAACCTGTTCCAAAATGTCTTTTAATACGGCGTTATTCCATCCTGCGGCTTTCCGCATCAATTTAATGCTCGTCCGCTTTTTTTGGGCTTGTCTGATCATGTTAAGCGCCGCATGGCGAATGATGGCCACATTGGTTGGCGCATTGTCTTTGCGTATCCGACTCTGATCTTCGCCAAATGACATATCCAGTACCCAATGCAGCTGATTTTCTATCCCCCAGTGCAAGCGAACAGCGGCAAGCAATTGTTCCGCAGTCGCGGCTTTGCTACTGATGAAGTAACGTGTTTCTTTGGCAACCGCATCGCCGATATGTCGCTCACTATCGATGGCAACAATACTGGTAAGCTTGTGCCATTCCGGATGGCGCTGCTTGAGCCAATCAATAGCTTGGCTCACACGACAGCGTCTGACTTCAACGCGGCCGTGTCCTTTGTCATAGGTTTCAGTCATCGCCATATTGGCGAGTGATGAAACGTCCGGGTGTTCAAAATGTAGACGGACATCGTCATGCAGATTGCCTTGGTTACCTTTGAGAGCCAGAAGATAATCGCCGCCTTTGGCGATAATTTTTTCAGCAATCGCTTTCTGACACCCCATGGCATCAATGGTGGCGGTAGCGCCACGTACATCCAGCCAATCCAGAAGCGCCGGAATCGCGGTGATTTCGTTCGACTTCTCCTGGGTTTTGATCTATCCTAAAACGATACCGGCTTCGCTGGCAAAGGCTGAGACCAAGTGGATCGGCAACACGTCGCTATCATGGCTACCTCGCAGTGTTTTACCATCAATCGCCACCACTTTATTCGTCACATCCGGACTTAACCAGGCTCGAATCCATTGCACAAACAGGCGCTGAAACTGGCTGGTGTCAATGCCGAAAAAAACGACGCAACGTATCATCACTGGGAATGCCGTTTTGATAGGGCAGATACTGGCGTAAAAAATCCAGCTTGGCTTTACCAAACTCTTCTATGTCATTCCAACTTTCGGCACCACAAATGACCGCGCAGAGTGTCAGCAGCAGAATTTCCGGCATCGGATGTAACTTCTTACGCTCGATACGAGGATCATCCAATTGGCCAAAAACATCTAAAAAATCCATTTCTTCTTGTTTCATCAATCAAATTCGCTCAAAACGGTGTATTCTGCCTCCAAAAGTTTTAATGAGGTAGCCCTGCCTATTCAGGCGACTACACCTTCGCGCTATCAAAGTCATTGAAAGCGACAAAATAACCCGCGAAGTGAGTGCGTTATATCAGGTCAGCCATTCCTTTGTCTCCAAGCTTCACCAACTATGAAAAAGACCGGGGCTTGTACCAAAGCAAACAACAAGGATTATAAACGTGCCCGCCTGGAGCCTTATGAAGAAGAGATGCAAGCCCAATTGTCAAATAATCCATCGGTGACACTGAAGGAACTGCAGAATTGGTTGGAGCACGAACAAAACCTGAGCGTTTCGATTTCGACCATCTATAAGTTTATCCGGTACAAACTGGGCTATCGCTATGAAAAAACGCTCGTCGCCAGTGAGCAGCAGCGCGAGGACGTCACTCGCGAGGATATCACTAGGGCTCGCGAGAAATGGCAAGCTTGGCAGCAAACCTGTGATCTTTCCCGACTGGTGTTTCTGGATGAAGCAGGGCTATCCATGGACATGATTCGTCGTTATGGCCGGGCGCTCTAGGCGATGCCCGCTGCCGGGATGCCGCACCGGCTGGTCATTGGCAAACGCTGACTTTTATTGCCGGCATGCGTGCTGACCGGTTCATAGCTCCTGGTGCTTGGATCAGGTGTGTGATTCATAGACATCGTTTCAATTTTCTCAATGCTAAATCGACTTGGTAGTAAGCCTCTTGCAGCCTCTCAGATGAGGCATCGTAATTTGTTATGACTTCATCTGAGTACGGGGTTTTATCCGCCAGTTCGAAGTATTTTTCCATAGGCTATTTGCCATGGTGAGCACTATGGGGCCGATGCCAATTGTAATAATGTTGCCATTCAGCTAATCGCCCATCAAGATCCTTATCTGTGAGATCGACAATCGCATAAAATTCCGTTTTATCGGCTTTTTGGGATCGTTCGACCTTACCGTTCAAATGAGGAGAACCAAGCCTATTCGGCCGGAATTTGATGCCTTTCTCCATGAGTTTTTCTTGGACCTTAATGGCGAAAAACTCTAGGCCACGATCAGTTTGAGATCTTTGGATGGGAAACGGCATTTCATCAATAACGCCATCTATAAAATCCAGCGTATTGGTTGCCGTTCGGCAGGAATACAGCCTTCAAACTCGATAACGCTATCTATTCGATAGTATCTTTTGTTACTTTATCAATTCAAGCGTTAATTAGCTCTTCAATATTTTTTTTACTGATAGAGGACAACGTTAGTTTTTTAAATTCTTTGGCTTTTAATTCCACGTTGTTTGTTCTGCACAACCCAGACAACGTTGATATTAAAAAACGATCGACCTCTAATATAAAATCTTTTGCTTTCAGTTTTTTGACTTTAATGAATTCACTTCCGGAGCTTGGCATTTCTGTCGAGATCAAATCCAACCTTAAAAAAATATAAAACGCTTTATTAATATCTTTTTTAGATATCTGATTGTTTTTATTTTCAAGATCAGAAAAAACTGCGTTTTTTAACAATGACAATTTAGAAAACGATGGCTCTAGCGAAGTAGCCCGCTTGTAAATCATTTTCAATTTCTCTGAACTGATGAAATGAATGTTATGCTTGTTAAGCAAGCTACGATACTTGTCTTCTAGGCTCATTTCAGCTGCTATAGAGGCTCTTTTGCTTTCCTCAAGAAACACAAAATCCACCGTTCCATCCTTAATTAACTGGATTCCATCAATTGCTTTCAAAAAGCCGCTAAATTTTGAAAACCCCAGAGTCTTGTGATCAAAAGCTTTATCTAGCATCACCAGCTTATTTCTTAATTGGGAAGTATTTAAAGGCTGCTTTTCCTCCTGTAAGAGCTGTTTTGCCAATTTTTTAACAGCTTCTAATCGCTGATCTGGCAGAATTTGTGTAACTGCTGTCGATTGTAGCTCTGCCTTTTTAACATTTTCATGACTCGGCTGAGCTAATTGAGCAACGGTAGTTTCTTTGGTCAATAACTGCTGTCTATACTCGACAAATTCATCCGTATAGATAAAACGACTGCAGGATGTTCTGACGCATTCACTTAATGTGGAATTTTGACCAACCCCGATAACTTCCTTATCCATTTCCCTGAGTCTACGAAATACTGGACTGAAGTCAGAATCGCCTGTTACCAAGACAAAACAATTAATATTGGCTAGTTGCCAAGCACATTCCATGACATCAACTGTCATTTGAATATCGGCCGAGTTTTTTCCTGGAACCGGGTGATAGCAGTGTATTAGTTCAAAGCCTTGCTGGTTTAATGTAGCTTGATGCATCGCCAGTTGCGGACGGCTCCATACGCCATAAGCCCGCCTGATAATAATTTGCCCGAGTGATTTTAATTCGTTAATCAGTATTTCGATACCACCGTGCTTAATCCAACTTGCTTCATTTTCTGCATCAATAAACACGGCTATTCTGTTTACATTCATGACTATCCTTACCTTTTTATTTTTAATATTCCATCAGATAATCTACTAAAAGTTACAGGCAGAACAATTACCCACAGTTTCATTTTAACCTCTGCCTGTGATTCATCATCTGACATTTTCCACTCTCGGCTTCCAGTCTTTATCAAGCAGAATATGTGAAACTATTGTTATTTTTAATTCACTAAAACGACTTCGATCATCGGCACTTCCCATTGCTCGACTTTACAGCGTGTCTGGAATTGCTCTTCATTGTCTGCTTTATAACGAGTAATCATGGCAATAATATTGGCTGATTGGACACGATGTAGCTGACTTTGCCAATGTTGTTGCGCTTTTTTTGACAGCACAGCAATCGTCACATCATCTTTTTGCACCCCGATTTTACCGTTATAGCTCTTTATCATAACCATTGAACCCGTGCTGAGCTCTGCTAATGTTTGATGAATCGGATGTTGGGCAGCAAAACTTCCTGCATAGCTTAAATCCAAATCTTTCAATCCTAATACAGTGTATTGTTTATTGGCTATAGGCACTGAACTGACAATCTCAGGTTCGCTGCTGCGTCGCAGCACAAAATTACCCTCCAACGCTGGTAGGTAAGGATTATTCAGATCCTCTCTTTGCAACAGGCATAAAGTTTCTTTTGCACGGGTCATCGCAACATACAACAGGCGGCGCTGCTCCTCCGTAGCGACAACTGGCCAACCACCATCGATGACAAACACATGGCTAAACTCCATGCCTTTGACAGAATGGATGGTACTGAGAAAAACGCCCTGTCCCAAGCGGCAGTCACGACGTTGCTCGGCGAGAGACTCGTAGAGGTATTCCAGGAGCTGCTGCCGGCTGACTTCAGCATTATCGGTTTCCATCTGCCAATTTTGCAAAAGCTGCTTGAGCTGTTGCTGCCAGATATTAGGCCGATCCGTTTCATTTTGCTGCAGATAATTCAGCCAGTCGCTGGCTTTGCATAGTGAATTTGAACCTTGCTTGATCGCATTGAGTAAATCCAGATTTTCCCGAATGCGGAACGGCGGCGGCTGATTTTGTTTAGGCAAGGCCAGGCTTAGCGGAATATCCTGAGCCTCCAGATAGGCTCTGATAGGATTTAGTAAACGCCATTCTGTCGACAATACCGCGCATTGTGCCCAATCAAGGCTGTTATCCAATTGCCGCAGGCGCAGGAGTTCCTGTGTCACCGATTGTGCCTGCCGTACTTCATTGGCACAGCGCAATACCTGCACTCGTCCTTTAGCCAAGGGATCGAGCTTTTCCCAACGTCCACCGGCGGCCAAGCCTTTACGTCCCTGATTAATCCGAATCGGATGCTGCTGTTTCATGCGGTCCCGATTGGCTTGAATCAACTGGTTGGCGGCATCAATGATGTGGGTGCTGGAACGGTAGTTTTCTACCAGATAATGTTTGCTTGCCTGATAGTCCTGTTCAAATTGGCGAATAAAGCCGATATTGGCGCCACGGAACTGGTAGATATTTTGATCGTCATCACCCACGGCCAGTAGAGCCAAGCGGCTGTCTTCCTCCTGATTACGCCCCGCCAGCGCTGAAATCAGTTGATACTGTAATTCATCTATATCCTGATATTCGTCCACTAGGATAAAACGATAGCCGGCTAGCAGCCGGTCCCGCATTTCATCACTGTCAACATTCATGCAATGCTGTTTACCAGTCAGCAGGTCGATGGCCTGCCGTATCATATCCTGAAACTGCTGCTCTGCACTGCCCTCATCAGACTTCTCCATGCCATGCAACGCATGGCCTGATAAACGCAGGCTGATCCCATGGTAAGTTTGAATCGTGACTGCTTTGGCATCAGCACCGACTAAATCAAACAGTCGCTGTCTTAATTCAGCTGCCGCATTACGGTTAAAGCACAGTATCAAGATACTACTGGCAGGGATCTGTTTGACCCGCAGCAAATAGGCACAACGATGAATCACAACCCGCGTTTTACCGGAGCCCGGCCCAGCCAGTATCAATAAGTTGTCATCTTCATGACTAGCCACCAGGGCTTGCTGCTGGGGATTTTGCAAATCGCTGACGATCCGTTGAAAGGATTGCTGGCTGGTGGCCCGCTCGAGGATTTCCCGGCGCCCTTTAAAATAGCGTTTTACGAATTCGTTTTTATCCTGGGTAAAATACGCGACAACAAAGGCCAGCGCATGCCCCATTTTTTCCAGCCCTTGCCGCGCATATTCATTCATGACATGCACCTGAAAAATACACTCGCTGTAATGTTGCGACAAGGGCTCATAATCCCCCTTGTTATAGCGTCGACCCTTGGCTTCCGGCAACACCTGAATCGTCATGGCCTGCCTGAAGACGGCTAGGCCTTTTTGCAGGGTAATAATTTTTTGTTCATGAAGAAAATTCAGCCCCCGCTCCACGGCCGCTAACGGATCTTTTAAAGCCGAATGCATTTCTATGTCCTGCTTTAACGCAGCCAGCAAATCTTCAATCGAGAACTCCACAAGTAGGTCGGCTCCCGCTTTGGTATCGCCTGGAATTTTTTCCAGGATAGCATTCAGCGCGATTTGTGCCACGGCTTGCCGTCGCCGGACAGTATCTATTAAGGCTTGCCAGCCCCGATTAAGTTTAACCCGATAGTGATCCTGAGATGCATGCTTGATGAGCAAGCTGCCCTTATTGCCTGCCAGCCCTTGCCCGTCTTTGCTCATGGAGACCAACAATAAACGCAGCACTTCCGGATTACAGTCTTTAAAGCCCAAATCCAGTAGATATTGGTTGATATGTCTTAATGATAAAACCTGCCATTCATCAACACTGGCATCGGGCGCTTGCTCTTGTAGAACTTTGACCAACGCATTTTCCAGCATGCCTATTTGTTCCAAAAGCTTGGCCGAGGCATTCTCCACTTTGTAGCGTACAAAAGCCGTCAGTAACAGATTTTTCTGGATAATACCGGCCTGAGACATGTCGTACAGTGTCCGTATAACGCGCTGGCTGGCGGTTTCGTGACGTGCGTTTGATTTTTCGTCTGAACTATCTTCGGCAAACTCACCTAACTGTGCCAGCTCATCGGCACTAAACCCCTCATCACTGGGAGCATTGAACAAAGCCTCCAAAATAGCCAGCCAGCGTTTTTGCTGGCGTTCCGATAAATTAAGCTTAGCGATTTTTTGCTGGGCTTCTGTGATATTTTTGACTAGGGGGCGCCCTTGAAACACTTGGGTTTTGTTTTCGTTGCGCTCGATGAATCCTGCGCGTTCCAGCCATGACACGGCTGTAATGACCTTAGTGTTGGCATTGTAATCTTCGGCTTCGAACGAGGTATCCACTGCCTCGTTCTGCAATAATTCCCCCGTGGTAACGACCACATTGCCGTGCCGGTCTTTACGCGTTCTGCGCAAACCCTTCAAGATCTGTGATATATCACGTTGGCTTAGCTGCGATGAGGCTGACAACTTGAACTGGGTATCAATGTCATTCTCATCGAACAATAAGATACATTCGGCCTCCTGCTGATCCCGGCCTGCCCGTCCTGCCTCCTGTAAATAATTCTCCAGCGAGCCGGGTATATCGGCATGAATCACCAGCCGCACGTCTTCTTTATCAATGCCCATACCAAAAGCGTTAGTCGCGGTAATCACACGGGTACTGCTACTGATAAAGTTTTCCTGAATATGTTTTTTCTCGGCGGCATTTTTACCGGCATGGAAAGCCTCAACCTGCCAATCCTGCTGCTGTAAAAACTCTGCTATCTTCTCAGTCTGGCTGCGCTTGGCGCAATAAATAATGGCACTGCCCGTTTCATGTTCATCCAAGCGTTCATGTAATAGTGCATTGATACGCGCATACTTATCGATACTGTTCACAGTCTGCACTTCAAACCGAAGATTATTGCGCTCCACGCCGCCTTCAAAAACCTTTAAGTCCTGCGCCAAATTGGCTCTGAAATAGTCGACAATCTCGTTTTTAACATCCTGCTTTGCGGTTGCGGTAAAGCATTGCACGGGGGGCAGCAAAGCCTTTTGCTTTTCGGCAAATTCCTTGATAAACCGTGCCACATACAAATAATCCGGCCTGAAATCATGTCCCCATTTGGACAAGCAATGCGCTTCATCAAATACCCAGCAGCCAATTTCCCTGTGTTCAATCGCCTTTTGGAAACCAATATTGCGCAGCTGCTCCGGTGACACATACAGCAAGGCAATGTCCCCCATCTGTATGGACTTTAAGACTTCCCCACGTTCCGGGGCTGTCAGCATGCCGTACAAAGCCGCCGCACTCGGAGCGCCGGTTTTGTTACGCAAGTTATCGACCTGATCTTTCATCAAAGCCTGCAACGGCGAAATCACAATGGTCAATACTCCGCGCCGCTGGTAGCGTACCAGTGCTGGCAATTGATAGCACAGCGATTTACCCCCGCCGGTCGGTAACACGGCGAACATCGGCATGTCCGATAACCCTGCCTGCACAATACTTTGCTGGAGGCTGCCTCCGTCGGCATTTTCAGGCTGAGCCCTGAAAGCAGAAAACCCAAAATAACGCTGTAACTGAGTAACAGGATCATGCGTTTCCCGACAATAAGAGCACTCCGGTGATTGACAAGGAATATCCCGCAACTGCCGTAAAGCCGGTGCCTCTGTACACGACAAAAATTAAAATTCCGGCTCTTCATCACGCCATGAGAGCAATTGCTCTGGGGTCCTGCTCATCGACCATCATCTTTTCGGGAGGCCATAAAAACAGCACTAACAACCTGATCTGATCCACTGTGTCCACAAT
>Ga0196965_1000325_pt1 | contig 31982 bp, 40 predicted proteins | sample S1_20metaG_FD_148668 | JGI IMG/M metagenome (GOLD analysis project Ga0196965, IMG submission 148668) | Soil microbial communities from Anza Borrego desert, Southern California, United States - S1_20 | ecosystem: Environmental > Terrestrial > Soil > Desert | place: USA: California | collected...
GCTGCCAAGAAATGGTCAATGCCAATCCGTGACTGGAAGCCCGCTCTGAATCAGTTTATGATTCTCTATGAGGATCGGTTTCCGGAGATTTTTTAACGGCGGTTTACACGGAAATTTTTACACCCTCGCTTTTTCAGGAAAACGGTTCGGCAGCATGGTCTACCGGACAAGGTCACCATCGATAAGAGTGGCACCGATACCGCGGCTCTCGAGGCACTCTAGGAGGAAGCCAGCCACAAGATCGAGATTCGTCAGAGCAAATATCTGAACAATCTCGTCGAACAAGACCATCGGGCCATCAAACAGATCATCAGGCCGATGCTCAGGCTTAAATCCTTCCGTACCACCACCACCTTGCAAGGCATTAAACTGTTACACATGATCAAAAAGAGACAGATGATCATGGCGGACGAGAGAATACGCTCGTCCGACGAACAGTTCTATGCCTTGGCCGCTTAATTCCGTCAACCGATAGTCCATCTGCACCTATCGAAAATTAACGCAACAGAACCACTTAGGATACTGGAAAGTTTTGCATGCTGATTAACAACTCATGTGTTTTATCAGCCATTACTTTCTGCTAAGATGCGTATTAAATTAATTATTAAATTTTCCTACAACTTTCCTGGTAATAATTATGACTTTTGTAGTCACTGAAAACTGTATCAAATGTAAATTTACTGATTGTGTTGACGTATGCCCTGTAGATTGCTTTCGTGAAGGCCCTAATTTTCTCGTAATAGACCCAGATGAGTGCATTGATTGCACATTGTGTGAGCCCGAATGCCCGGCCAACGCGATCTTTTCCGAAGATGAATTACCGGCTGGCCAAGAGATCTTTCTTCAACTCAATGCTGAATTGTCTAAACAATGGCCTATTATTACCGAAGTTAAACCTGCTCTACCCGATGCCGAAGCATGGAATGGCAAATCAGATAAGATTGATCTACTGGAAAAATAAAAAGAAATGTTTTTATTTCCAGACATAAAAAAAGCCGGTTACACCGGCTTTTTTTATGTCTGGAAATACTATTTTCTCTAGTCTTCAGTATTTACTTCAGGTCTATCTACAAGTTCCACATATGCCATAGGTGCATTATCGCCAGGTCTAAATCCACATTTCATAATGCGCAAATAGCCGCCCGCTCTATTTTGATAACGTGGACCAAGTTCATTGAATAGTTTAGTTACAACTTCACGATCACGTAACCTAGAGAATGCAAGACGCCTCTTAGCGACATTATCTACTTTAGACAATGTGATCAAAGGCTCAGCAAAGCTTCTTAATTCTTTAGCTTTTGGTAAAGTTGTTTTAATAAGCTCATGCTTAAATAGTGAGCTAGCCATGTTGCTAAATAGCGCCTTACGGTGACTACTATTTATATTGAATTTTCTACCAGATTTACGATGTCTCATTGCAAGAATGACCTAAAGTTAGTTAATTTACTGCGTGGTTTTGATCTGCCAAATTTTCAGGGGGCCAATTTTCCAAGCGCATACCCAGAGATAAACCTTTTAAGGCAAGAATGTCTTTTATTTCTGTTAAAGATTTTTTGCCAAGATTTGGAGTTTTTAATAGCTCAACTTCAGTTCGTTGAATTAAATCACCAATATAAAAAATATTCTCGGCTTTCAGACAGTTAGCAGAACGCACTGTCAATTCAAGGTCATCAACAGGACGAAGAAGAACAGGGTCAAAAATTTCTTCAACCTCTGCCGGCTCTTCTGTAAGCTGATCATTTACCTTTTCAAAATCAACAAAAACAGATAACTGATCATGAAGTATAGTCGCAGCGAGTTTGATAGTTTCTTCTGGGTCAACAGTTCCATTTGTTTCCAGCTCGATAATTAATTTATCTAAATTAGTTCGTTGTTCTACGCGCGTACTTTCAACCTGGTAAGCTACTTTAACAATTGGACTATATGAAGCATCTAATTGCAGAGCACCGACAACAGTCCCATGATCAGAATTTGACTTACGAACACTAACAGGCTCATAACCCCTCCCTCTGCGCACCCTGATTTTCATATTTAATACGCCAGTTTGTGTTAAATTGGCGATTATTAATTCAGGATTTATAATTTCAACATCATGGGGAATATTAATATCAGCTGCTGTAACGCAACCTGCGCCAGTTTTTGTAAGAGTTAGCTCAACTTCATCTTTTGAATGAAGCACAACTGCTAGCTTCTTGAGGTTTAGCAGAATATCAATTACATCTTCCTGAACACCTTCTATAGTTGTATACTCATGAAGAACACCTTCAATTTCAACATCTGTAACTGCGCAGCCTGGAATTGTAGATAATAGTACACGCCTTAAAGCATTTCCAAGAGAATGTCCAAAACCGCGCTCTAGCGGCTCAATTACAATTCTTGAATGATTAGGTGTTTTACTTACCACCTCAACTAATCGAGGCTTCAATAAGCCAGAAATAGAATTCTGCATTTATATTCCTCAGAACTACAATTATTTAGAGTAAAGTTCCACAACTAGCTGTTCATTAATATCACTTCCTAAATCCACACGATCAGGCAATGAATTAAATGTGCCAGACATAGCTTTTGAATTAACTTCAACCCAAGAAGGAAATCCATACTGTTCAGATATAGTCAATGCATCAATGATTCTTTGCTGTTTTTTTGCTTTTTCTCTGATTGACAATACATCACCAGGACTTACCTGATAAGAAGGCACATTTATCAGAACACCATTAACCTGGATAGATTTATGGCAAACTAATTGACGAGCTTCTGCTCTAGTAGAGGCGAAGCCCATACGGTACACAACATTATCAAGTCTGGACTCTAGAAGATTCAACAGGTTTTCACCAGTTGCACCTTTTTTCATATCAGCAGATTTGTAATAATTCCGAAACTGTTTTTCTAAAATTCCATAGATTCTACGCAGACGCTGTTTTGCTCTCAACTGAAGGGCATAATCAGAGCTTCTTGTACGCTTGGTACCATGTTGACCAGGCCGCTGATCCAACTTACATTTATTTTCTAAGGACTTTCCTCTGCTTTTCAAAAACAGATCCGTGCCTTCTCTTCGACTTAATTTACAGGTAGGTCCAAGATATCTTGCCATAATAAACTACTCCAGATTTCTTATACGCGGCGTTTCTTAGGAGGACGGCAACCATTATGAGGAATTGGCGTCACATCTACAATATTATTAATTTTAAATCCTAGATTGTTCAACGAACGAACCGCAGACTCACGGCCAGGGCCAGGACCTTTAATCATAACATCAAGATTTTTCATACCAAATTCCTGCGCGACTACTCCAGCTTTTTCAGCTGCTACCTGAGCAGCAAAAGGAGTACTTTTTCTTGAGCCACGGAAGCCAGACCCTCCTGAAGTTGCCCAGGACAGCGCATTACCTTTTCTATCAGTGATAGTTATGATTGTGTTATTGAAAGAAGCATGCACATGCGCAATGCCATCTGCCACTTCTTTTTTTATACGTTTTCTAGAACGATTTGGACTAGCCATTACTTAGAACCTCTTAAGGAATATCTTATTTTCTGATAGGTTTACGTGGACCTTTGCGAGTACGAGCATTTGTTCTCGTCCTCTGCCCTCTTAAAGGCAAACCTCTACGATGTCTAATTCCGCGATAACAACCTAGATCCATCAAACGTTTGATATTCATAGAAACTTCACGACGCAGATCACCTTCCACTGTCATCTTTGAAACCACATTACGAATAGCTTCTAGTTGCTCTTCAGTCAGTTCTTTTATTTTTATGGAAGGCGTTATACCTACCTCAACGCAAATTTCACTTGCAGTTTGACGACCAATACCATAAATCGAAGTTAAAGCGATTACCGCATGTTTATGATCTGGTACATTTATCCCGGCAATACGTGCCATCTAGATACTCCCCTGAGTATTACTCTAAAGTTAAGCGCCGAATTATAGCATTGCAGCAATTATAGCGCAACAAATTTTAGCCTTGGCGCTGCTTGTGTCTACCATCTACACAAATAACTCTGACAACGCCATTTCTTTTTACTACTTTACATTTTCTACAAATTGTTTTTACAGAAGCTCTTACCTTCACCACTAACTCCGAAGTTGTTTTTACACAAAAATTACTTTTTCAGATTGGCTTTTTTCATCAAACCTTCATATTGCTGAGACATAATATGAGTTTGCATTTGTGAAATAAAATCCATTACGACTACAACAATAATTAATAAAGATGTGCCCCCAAAATAGAACGGAACATTCCAATATACTATCAAAAACTCAGGTAACAAGCATACCAAAGTGATATAAAAAGCACCGATCAAAGTTAATCGGGTCATAACCTTATCAATATACGAACTGGTCTGTAATCCTGGCCTTATACCAGGCAAAAATGCTCCAGATTTTTTTAAGTTTTCAGCTGTTTCTTTTGAGTTAAATACTAAAGCGGTGTAAAAGAAACAAAAGAAGACAATAGCTGCCGCATAAAGCATGACGTAAATAGGCTGCCCTGGTGACAACATGGTCGCAACATCTTGAAGCCAAGTAAATCCATCAGCATTACCAAACCACCCTGCTATAGTTGCTGGAAATAGGATGATGCTCGAAGCAAAGATAGGTGGTATTACACCAGCCATATTAAGTTTTAATGGCAAAAAGCTACTTTGTCCACCATACATTTTACGCCCTTGTTGTCTTTTAGGATAATTTATGAGGATCCTTCTCTGTCCTCTTTCAACAAAAACAACAAGCGCTGTTACTGAAAGCGACAACAGGAACAATAAAATAATGAATCCGGCATTCATTTCCCCAGTTCTCGCTAATTCCAATGTTCCACCAATTGCTTTAGGTAGACCAGAAACGATACCTGCAAAAATGATAAGAGAGATGCCATTGCCAATTCCACGCTCAGTTACCTGTTCACCTAACCACATCAAGAAAATAGTTCCGGTAACTAACGTAACAGTTGTAATTACAATAAAACCGATACCTGGATTCAAAACAACCGAAAGCCCGCCAGCGGATTGATTTTGCAGTGCCAGCGATATACCTATTGCTTGGAAAGTTGCTAAGACAACTGTGCCGTATCTGGTGTATTGAGAAATTTTACGCCTACCGGATTCACCTTCTTTCTTAATCTGCTCCATAGCAGGTATGACAACAGTCATCAATTGCATAATGATTGATGCTGAAATATAAGGCATTATACCAAGAGCAAAAAGGCTTAAGCGCATCAATGCGCCACCAGAGAACATGTTAAACATATCCAAAATAGATCCACTTTGCTGTTCAAACATAACAGCGAGGGCCTTTGGATCTATCCCAGGAACAGGAATATGCGCCCCAACTCTGTAAACAAAAAAAGCCCCCAAAACAAAAAGAAGTCTTGCTTTCAGTTCTGAGAATCCACCAACTTTGCCAGCCATTTGAGCTCTTGAAGTACTCACTTAAACCTCTACTTTGCCGCCAGCAGCTTCAATAGATTCCTTAGCGCCACCAGTTACTTTGAGACCTTTAACTGTAACGGCTCTATTTACCTCACCCGATTTAATTATTTTTGCCGTTTTCGTAAAAATAGGCACGATATTCTCTTCAACCAATACCTTTAAATCGACCGTATCAGTATTTAAAGCATTTAATTCACTCAATCGAACTTCTGCTGAGAACTTATTGATTCTGGAAGTAAATCCAATTTTTGGTAAGCGGCGTTGGAGTGGCATCTGTCCGCCTTCAAACCCAACTTTATGGAAGCCTCCACTACGTGCTTTTTGCCCTTTATGGCCTCTTCCACATGTTTTTCCAAGTGTACATCCAATTCCACGCCCCACTCGTTTAGATTTCTTACGTGATCCCTCACTTGCCTGGATGGTATTTAAAAACATTATACTTCCTCGACTTTTAACATGTACGATATCTTATTTATCATACCTCGGTTTTCTGCTGTGTTCAGCACTTCAACCGTTTGGTTAATCTTGCGCAAACCCAAGCCTTTTAAGCAAGCCTGATGACGTGGTAATCGCCCATGTTTGCTTTTTATCATCGTTACACTTAACTTTGTACCAGCCATCATTACTACCCAATAATCTGTTCAACTGATAAGCCACGCTTTGCAGCTATTTGGTTGGCATTGTGCATTCCAGTAAGCCCATCAATAGTGGCTCTAACCACGTTAATAGGATTGCTCGTGCCAATACATTTTGCTAATACATTATGTACACCAACAACTTCAAACACAGCCCTCATAGCGCCTCCGGCGATAATGCCAGTACCTTCAGAGGCTGGTTGCATGTAAACTTTTGCAGCTCCAGTTGAAGACATAATAGGATACTGTAAGGTCTCACCTTTTAATGAAACCTTTCGCATATTTTTACGTGCTTGTTCAAGAGATTTTTGTATTGCTATTGGTACTTCGCGCGCTTTACTGACGCCATAGCCTACTCGTCCTTCACCATCACCAACAACTGTTAATGCAGTGAAACCAAAGACTCTACCGCCTTTTACCACTTTTGCAACGCGTCTTACAGAAACTAATTTTTCTTGTAATCCGTCTGTACTACCTTGAGAAGGTGCTGTAGCCATTCTATACCCCTAAAATTTCAAACCGGCTTCGCGTGCAGCATCAGCCAATGCCTTAACACGACCATGGTATTTAAATCCTGAACGATCAAAAGCAACTTCTGTGATTCCAGCAGCAATAGCTTTCTGAGCAATGTATTTTCCTACTTGAGTTGCAGCTTCGATGTTCCCTGTATTCTTTAGAACTGATCTAATTTCAGATTGAGTAGTTGAAGCGCTAGCTAAAGTAGTTGTACCATCTCCACTTATAACTTGAGCATATATATGCTGTGAAGTTTTATGTATAGATAAACGGGTTGCATTTAATTTCTTAATCCTGCTACGCAATTTTATTGCGCGCTTTAAACGAGTCTGTTTCTTTTCCATCACGCTACCTTACTTCTTCTTAGCTTCTTTTCTTACAACATTCTCTTCAGCATATCTGATACCTTTACCTTTATAAGGCTCAGGGGGACGATAAGCTCTGATTTTTGCTGCGACCTGACCAACTTGATGTTTGTCACTTCCCTTGACTACTATTTCTGTTTGACTTGGTGTTTCAACAGTAATTCCCGCAGGCACATCAAAATCTATTGGATGAGAGAAACCAAGTGCAAGATTCAAGATATTCCCTTTCGCTTGCGCTCTATAACCTACACCGATCAAAGTTAGTTTCTTTTCGAATCCTGTAGATACACCCGTAACCATATTACTTATGATTGCCCTTGCGGTTCCGGCCTGAGCGGTAGCTAATTTATTATCTTTGTCCCATTGCATTTGAATTACATTATCTGCAATATCCACGCTTATTGTTGGGTTAAAATCATACGTTAACTGACCTTTACTTCCTTTCACGGTCATATTATTACCATCTAGTTTAACATCTACACCGCTAGGAATAGTAACTGGAGCTTTAGCAATTCTTGACATAAACTGGCCTACAATTAACAAACAGTGCAAATAACTTCGCCGCCATGTCCAATCGCACGAGCCGCTCTATCTGTCATAACACCACTTGATGTTGAAACAATAGCAATTCCCAACCCGCCGAGAACTTTCGGCAATTCGTCTTTAGATTTATAAATACGTAAACCAGGTTTACTAATTCTTTTTAAACTTTCAATTACAGGCGTACCCTTATAATATTTCAATTCGATAGTCATCTCTGTATGACTACCGTTTGTTTCGGTACTAAAATCTGTAATGTAACCTTCTTCTTTCAATACTTTTGCAATTGATACTTTTAATTTTGATGAAGGTTGTTTGATAGTTTTTTTACCAGCAGATTGCCCATTTCTAATACGGGTCAACATATCTGCTATTGGGTCTGTCATACTCATTTTCTATTTCTCCAAACTTGACTAACAGATATTACCAACTAGCCTTCACAACACCGGGCACATCACCCCGCATAGTTGCTTCTCTTAGCTTGTTCCGACTAAGACCGAATTTGCGATAATATCCATGAGGACGTCCAGTTAAGTTACAACGGTTGCGTACTCTCGTTACGCTGGAATCCCTTGGTAATTTTTGAAGTTGCAAATGAGCAGATTCTTTATCTTCATATGAAGCATTTGGATCTCTGATAATTTCTCTCAGAGACTTACGTTTGGCATCATATTTTTGCACTAATTTCTTACGCTTGTCTTCACGCGCAATCATTGATTTTTTTGCCATGTTAAAATCGCCCTTTAGTTCTTAAATGGAAAGTTAAAAAGCTTTAACAAAGCCAAACCTTCTTCATTAGTTTGAGCTGTTGTTGTGATAGTAATATCCATACCACGTAAAGCGTCTATTTTATCATAGTCAATTTCTGGAAAAATGATCTGTTCTTTGACGCCCATTGAATAATTACCACGCCCATCAAAGCTTTTAGGGCTTAATCCTCGAAAATCGCGAATTCGAGGAATAGAGATAGTTATTAATCTATCCAAAAATTCATACATTCTATCGCTACGTAAAGTCACTTTACAACCGATAGGCATGTCATCACGAATTTTGAAACCTGCAATTGATTTTCTTGCTAAGGTAATAACCGGTTTTTGACCGGAGATCTTTTCCATATCGCTAACAGCAGATTGCAGAACTTTTTTATCCGCAACAGCACCACCAACACCCATATTGAGCGTTATCTTTGTAATACGTGGAACTTGCATTACAGATTTATAGCCGAACTGCTCCATTAATGCCGGCAGGATTCTTTCTTTATATTCGGTTTCTAGTCTAGCCATGATTTATCTACACCTTACACATCAACAACTTCGTTTGTTGACTTAAAATATCTGACTTTCTTTCCATCTTCTAGAAACTTAAAGCCGACACGATCTGCTTTTTTAGTTTCAGGATTATATAATCCAACATTGGAAATATGGATTGGCATATCTTTGACTATAATCCCACCTGAGATACCTGCATTCGGATTAGGTCTTTGACTTTTTTTGAATTGATTGATTCCTTCAACCAACACTTTGTTGTCTTTTAAAACCTTTAAAACTCTACCGCTCTTACCTTTATCTTTACCAGTGCGAACGATAACTTCATCACCTTGTTTAATTTTTTGCATTTTTAACCCTACCTTATAATACTTCAGGAGCAAGTGAGATAATTTTCATAAATTTCTCACCTCTTAACTCACGTGTTACAGGGCCAAAAATACGCGTACCAAGTGGTTGTAAATTGTTATTGAGAATGACTGCCGCATTTCCATCGAATCTAATTACAGATCCATCTGGACGACGCACACCTTTACGGGTTCTAACGACTAAAGCATTATAAACTTCGCCTTTTTTTACTCTTCCACGAGGAATAGCATCTTTAATACTGACTTTGATAATGTCACCAATGCCAGCATAACGTCTATGCGAACCCCCTAATACTTTGATACACATGACCCTTTTTGCGCCACTGTTATCGGCGACGTCAAGGTTAGTTTGCATCTGAATCATGATTTATTCCCAATTATCTGAATATTAAATAGCTTGCATACTATTTGTTAGTACTTTCTAAAACTTCAACTAATCTAAAAGTTTTATTCTTAGACATAGGTCTGCATGATGTAATTGATACTACATCGCCTTCCTGACAAACATTTTGCTCATCGTGAGCCATCATTTTAGTTGAGCGTTTAACATATTTACCATAAACAGGGTGTTTAACGATTCGCTCAACTAAAACTGTAATCGTCTTATCCATTTTATTACTAACAACCCGACCGGTGATTGTCCGTAAGTTGGTTGTATTTTCGCTCATATTCATGCGCTCGCCATTTCATTTAGTATAGTTTGAATACGTGCCACATCGCGTCTAACCTTTTTTACTTGATCAGGTTTTGACAATTGACCTGTACCTTTTTGCATTCTAAGGTTAAATTGCTCACGTGACAGATCAAGCAGCATAGCTCTTAACTCGTCTTTTGATTTTTGGCGTAGTTCACTTGCTTTCATTACATTATTGTCCGAACAGTAAAAGTTGTTTTTAAAGGTAACTTAGCTGCAGCTAAAGCAAAAGCTTCCCGAGCTAATTCTTCAGAAACACCTTGTATCTCATACAACATTGTCCCTGGTCTGACTTGAGCAACCCAGTATTCTACACTACCTTTACCTTTTCCCATACGAACTTCTAAAGGTTTTTTAGTGATAGGCTTATCAGGGAAAATTCTTATCCAGATTTTACCGCCACGTTTTACATGCCTTGTAATCGTTCTACGAGCTGATTCAATTTGCCGAGCAGTAAGTCTGCCGCGACTGATTGACTTAAGGCCATATTCACCAAAACTTACTGACGACCCACGCACGGCAGTACCGTTATTTCTGCCTTTAAATTGTTTACGGAACTTAGTTCTTTTAGGTTGAAGCATTTCTTTATCCCTTCAACTATTTTTTAGATTCTGAATTAATAGATGCTATATGCGCATCCATATCAAATACTTCGCCCTTAAATATCCACACTTTAATGCCGATAATCCCATAGGTAGTATTTGCTTCTGCTGTAGCATAATCAATATCCGCCCTTAAGGTGTGCAAAGGCACTCGACCTTCTCTATACCATTCGCTTCTCGCAATTTCAGCACCGTTTAAACGACCACCAACATTAATTTTTATGCCTTCAGCGCCTAAACGCATAGTATTGGTTACAGCTCGTTTCATTGCCCTGCGATACATAATGCGTTTTTCTAATTGCTGAGCAATACTTTCTGCCACTAATTGCGCGTCTAATTCAGGCTTTCTAATTTCTTCTACATTAAGTTGAACAGGAATACCTATCATCTGAGATATTTCTTGTCTCAGAACATCAATATCCTCTCCTTTTTTACCAATAACAATGCCTGGACGTGCAGTGTGAACGGTAATATGCGCGTTATTTGCAGGACGATTAATTTGAATTCGACTTACAGAAGCATGAGCTAGTTTTTTCTTGATAAAGTCCCGAACCATTAGATCCTGATGCAAGAAAACAGAATAGTCCTGGCTATTTGCATACCATCTTGAATTCCAATCTTTAACAATACCAAGGCGTATGCCTGTTGGATGTACTTTTTGACCCATTTTTAGCCTCTACTCGTTCTCTGCGACTTTAATCGTAATATGGCAGGTTCTTTTAAGGATATGATTTGCACGTCCTTTAGCCCTTGCCTTAAACCTTTTCATTGTCGGCCCTTCATTTACATAAACGGTAGACACTCTTAATTCATCAATATCTGCACTCTCATTATGCTCCGCATTAGCTATGGCAGACTCCAAAACTTTTCTTACAATCGCCGCACCTTTTTTTGAACTGAATTTTAAAGTATTCAGCGCCTTTTCAACCGGCAAACCGCGGATTTGATCACCTACCAGGCGAGCTTTTTGCGCAGACAATGGCGCATTACTTAATTTTGCTGAAATTTCCATCACAACCTACCTAGATTTCTTATCAGCCACATGGCCTTTGTAAGTGCGAGTTGGCGCAAACTCACCTAATTTATGTCCGACCATATTCTCAGAAATAAGAACTGGAACGTGCAGCCGCCCATTATGGATTGCAATAGTTAAGCCCAGCATGTCTGGAATAATCATTGATCTTCTTGACCATGTTTTAATCGGTTTCCGATTATTGCTACTTACAGCATCTTCAACTTTTTTAAGTAGATGATGATCAATAAAAGGACCTTTTTTAATTGAACGCGGCACGCTAATTCCTCTCTATTTCTGCTTACGTCGTCTGACAATCATATTATCAGTACGTTTGTTTTTTCTCGTTTTATAACCTTTGGTCGGCATCCCCCAAGGAGATACCGGATGTCTACCACCAGAGGTACGACCTTCACCGCCGCCATGCGGATGGTCTACAGGATTCATAGCAACACCACGAACTGTAGGACGAACTCCTCGCCATCTGGAAGCACCTGCTTTTCCAAGCGATGCTAAGTTATGTTCGGAATTTGATACTTCACCAATTACAGCCCGACAATCAGCCATAACTTTACGCATTTCACCTGAACGCAATCTAATAGTTGCATGAATGCCATCTCTAGCCACTAACTGCGCTGATGTTCCGGCACTCCTGGCTACTTGTGCACCTTTACCAGGTTTTAATTCTACACAGTGAACTGTTGTACCCATTGGTATATTCCTCAAAGGCATACAGTTACCTGGCTTAACAGCAGCAGTCTCTGAAGAAAGAATTTCCTGCCCAACCTCAAGGCCTTTAGGCGCAACAATATATCTACGCTCGCCATCCTTAAACAAAACTAGAGCAATATTTGCCGTTCTGTTAGGATCATATTCTAAACGCTCAACAACAGCAGGAACATCTGTTTTATTCCTTTTAAAATCAATAATACGATAGTGTTGTTTATGACCACCACCTACATGACGTGTTGTTATACGCCCTTTATTATTACGACCGCCACTTTTACTGTTTTTGCTCAATAAAGGTGCAAATGGTTTGCCTTTATGCAATTCCTCATTTTTAATACGCACTACAAACCGTGAACCCGGTGACGTCGGTTTTGACTTTACAATCGCCATGCTTTCTACCGTTTCCTATTGATCTTCATTACTTTAATTAAATTAAGCAGCAGAGAAATCTATATCATGACCTGGTTTAAGCTTAACATAAGCTTTTTTCCAATCAGACCTCTGTCCTAACGAACGGCCAAATCTTTTTTGTTTTCCTTTAACGTTTAATACTTGAACGGAGTCAACCTCAACATTAAACATGATTTCTACTGCATCTTTGACTTGTTTTTTGGTTGCAACTTTTTGCACTTTAAAAACAAATCTTTTATCTTTTTCAGCGGCAATAGTGCTTTTCTCAGATATTATCGGAGCTTGCAGCACACTAGCCAATTGGTATTTATTTAAACTCATGCTAAACGCTCCTCTATTTGTTTCAACGCAGCAGGCGTGGCGATAACTTTATCAGCCGAAACTAATAGAACGGGGCTCAAATTAATAGATTCAACCACTTCCACATAAGGAATATTTCTTGAAGCCAAAGCCAGATTCACATCTACGTTGTCAACAACAATCAAAATCCGTTTAGCATCAACATTTTTCAGGTTTTCAGCCAATTCTTTAGTTTTAGAAGTTTTAGGCAATACGTCATTACTAACCACTAGACGACCCTGCCTTAACAATTCAGACAAAATTGACCGAATTCCAGCCCTGAACATCTTCTTGTTGAGCTTCTGATCATATGATCTTGGCCTTGCAGCAAAGGTAACACCACCTGTCCGCCAAAGTGGACTGCGCATTGTACCAGATCTTGCACGACCTGTCCCTTTTTGTCGCCATGGTTTTGAACCGCCACCGCTGACATCTGAACGTGTTTTCTGGGCTTTAGTTCCAGCACGTGCTCCAGCCAGATATCTAGTTACTAACTGATGAACCAACGTTTCATTGAAAGACTGGCCAAAAATCGCTTCCGCTACTTCTACTTTTCCGGCAGAGTCTTGCTCATTTATAGCAGGTATTTGCATACTCATGGCTTAACCTTTATTCCGCATTTTCATAGCGGGTGTAATAATTACATCGCCGCCTTTAGCACCAGGCACCGCGCCTTTTACTAGAATTAAATTTCTTGCTGTATCAATTGAATGAATTGTCAGGTTCTGAACAGTAACTTTTTCAGCTCCCATATGACCTTCCATTTTCTTACCTTTAAATACACGACCAGGCGTTTGATTCATACCTATAGAACCCAACACCCTATGTGAGCGCGAGTTACCATGAGTGGCATCTTGCATACTAAAATTATGACGCTTGACACCACCAGCAAAACCCTTACCAATGCTTCTACCCTGAACATCAACAATTTGACCTTCAGAAAATATATCTAATGATAATTCGGAACCGGCAGATAAATCTTCACCTTCACCATCTTCGAGCCTAAATTCCCAAAGACCTCGTCCAGCCGTCACATTAGCCGCTGCGTAATGACCAGCCATTGCTTTATTGACTCTTGAAGATTTTTTATCACCCGCCGCTACTTGAATCGACTGATAACCATCTACCTCAAGACTTTTAACCTGAGTGACTCTGTTTGAGTCAATCTGGATAACAGTAACAGGCACTGATGAACCATCTTCACAAAAAACTCTGGTCATACCACACTTACGACCAATAAGACCTATTGACATCTGCCAATTCCTCTACTATTAATTCAATTTTATTTGAACGTCAACGCCAGCTGCAAGATCCAGTTTCATCAGTGCATCCACAGTTTTTTCAGTTGGCTCAACGATATCCAGTAATCTTTTATATGTTCTTAATTCATACTGGTCCCTTGCATCTTTATTTACATGCGGAGAGATCAAAATCGTAAAACGTTCTTTTTTAGTAGGCAATGGAATAGGGCCCTTTACTTGGGCACCTGTTCTCTTTGCTGTTTCTACTATCTCACCAGCCGATTGATCTATCAACTTATGATCGAATGATTTCAAACGGATTCTGATAGTTTGATTAGACATATATATTACTCAATAATTGATGAAACAACGCCCGCACCGACGGTACGACCGCCTTCACGAATAGCAAATCGCAAACCTTCTTCCATTGCAATCGGCGAAATCAGCTTGACTTCCACGGCAATGTTATCGCCAGGCATAACCATTTCCACACCTTCCGGCAGGGTCACAGCACCGGTCACATCGGTAGTTCTGAAATAAAACTGAGGACGATAGCCATTAAAGAATGGCGTATGACGACCACCTTCATCCTTTGACAGAACGTAGATTTCTGACTTGAAGTGCGAATGCGGCTTGATCGTGCCTTTATGGGCCAACACTTGACCACGCTCAACTTCGTCCCTTTTTGTGCCTCTCAACAGCACGCCGACGTTATCGCCCGCCTGTCCTTGATCCAGTAATTTACGGAACATCTCGACACCGGTACAAGTTGTGACAACAGTAGGCCTGATACCGACAATTTCAACTTCCTGACCAACTTTAATAATACCACGCTCAACACGACCAGTTACCACCGTACCACGGCCTGAGATTGAGAACACATCTTCGATTGGCATCAGGAATGCACCATCAACAGCTCTCTCCGGCTCAGGAATGTAGCTGTCCAATGCCTCTACCAGCCTAACCACAGACGGTACGCCAATGTCACTGGTATCACCTTCTAAGGCCTTTAATGCTGAACCGACAATAATTGGCGTATCGTCACCGGGGAATTCATACATGTCCAGCAATTCTCTGATTTCCATTTCTACCAGCTCGATCAATTCTGCGTCATCGACCATATCCGCTTTGTTCAAGAATACCACGATATAAGGGACACCAACCTGCCTGGACAGCAGAATGTGCTCTCTTGTTTGCGGCATTGGACCGTCCGCGGCTGAACAAACCAAAATAGCGCCATCCATCTGCGCCGCACCAGTAATCATATTTTTTACATAGTCAGCATGACCTGGGCAGTCCACATGCGCATAGTGGCGCGTTGCTGATTCGTATTCTACGTGCGAGGTCGCGATAGTAATACCGCGCGCTCTTTCTTCAGGTGCATTATCAATCTGATCAAAGGCTTTGGCTTCGCCACCTTGCAGATCAGCCATTACTTTAGTCAATGCGGCTGTCAGTGTCGTTTTGCCATGGTCAACGTGACCGATGGTGCCTACGTTTACGTGTGGCTTAGTACGTGTAAATTTTTCTTTGGCCATGAGTTAATACCTTATATGTTATATTCAATTTTATGAAGATTTTTTAATAATCGCTTCCGCAATATTTGCAGGTGCTTCATTGTATTTTTCAAACTGCATACTGTATGTAGCTCGCCCCTGCGTTGCTGAACGCAAATCAGTTGCATAACCAAACATTTCCGCTAACGGCACTTCGCAACTAATTGTTTTACCTGATGGCGTATCCTCCATGCCTTGGATCAATCCTCGGCGTCTGTTGATATCACCGACAACATCACCCATATACTCTTCAGGAGTAACAACTTCAACTTTCATTATCGGCTCAAGTAATATTGGATTTGCTTTCCGCGCCCCTTCTCTAAAACACATAGAACCGGCAATTTTGAAAGCCATTTCGTTCGAATCAACATCATGATACGAACCATCAAATAAAGACACCTTTACATCAACAACAGGAAATCCAGCAAGAACACCACTTTTCAACTGTTCTTGAACGCCCTTGTCCACAGCGGGAATATATTCCTTAGGAACGACTCCTCCAACAATTTCGTTAACGAATTCATATCCTGAACCAATTTCTTTCGGCTCAATACGCAGCCAAACATGGCCATATTGACCTCTACCGCCCGACTGTCTTACAAATTTGCCTTCCTGCTCTACAATACTGCGAATAGTTTCTCGGTATGCAACTTGTGGAGCACCAACATTAGCCTCGACACTAAATTCCCTTTTCATTCGATCAACAATAATCTCCAGGTGAAGTTCTCCCATCCCTGAGATAATTGTTTGCCCTGACTCTTCATCAGTATGCACTCGAAATGATGGGTCTTCTTGAGCCAATTTGCCTAGTGCAACACCCATCTTTTCCTGATCAGCTTTTGTTTTGGGCTCTACTGCAACCGAAATTACTGGATCTGGAAATTCCATGCGCTCAAGAACAATTTTTTCCTTAAGATCGCATAGGGTATCGCCTGTGGTAACATCTTTCAGGCCAATAGCTGCAGCTATATCACCAGCACAGACTTCCTTTACTTCTTCACGACTATTGGCATGCATTTGCACAATACGGCCAATCCGTTCCTTTTTCATTTTAACTGAGTTATAAACGCTATCTCCGGAATTCAATACACCGGAATAAACTCTGAAAAAAGTCAATGCCCCAACAAATGGATCAGCCGCTATTTTAAAGGCTAAGGCTGCAAAAGGCGCGTCATCACTGGCAGGGCGATCTGCTTCCGTTATTTCATCTTCAAGCAATCCTTTAATTGCCTGAACATCTGTTGGTGCTGGCATATATTCAACAACTGCATCCAGCATGGCCTGCACGCCTTTATTTTTGAAAGCAGAGCCACAAAATGCCGGAACAGCCTGATTGGCTATAGTTTGTATACGGATACCTTGTTTAATTTCTTCATTTGTTAAAATACCTTCTTCCAGATATTTTTCCATTAATTCTTCGCTAGCCTCTGCAGCCACCTCAACCATATGCTCTCTCCACTTTTCGCAGAGTCCCCGCATATCAGCCGGAATGTCCTTCTCCCAAAAGGTCATGCCCATATTGGCGTCATCCCAATATATCGCTTTCATTTTGACGAGATCTACAACTCCTTCAAAAGCATCCTCAGCTCCAATTGGCAATTGCATAGGCACTGGATTACTACCCAAACGATTTTTGATTTGTTCGATCACCCGTAGAAAATCAGCACCTGAGCGATCCATCTTATTAACAAAGACCAACCGAGGCACATTATACTTATTAGCTTGACGCCAAACTGTTTCAGATTGCGGCTCAACACCACCTACAGCACAAAAAACAGCACACGCGCCATCTAAAACACGCAAGGAACGCTCTACTTCAATAGTAAAGTCAACGTGCCCTGGCGTATCAATAATGTTGATTCGGTGCTGCGGAAACTGATTTTCCATCCCACTCCAAAAGCAAGTTGTAGCAGCGGAAGTAATTGTTATACCTCGCTCCTGCTCCTGTTCCATCCAATCCATGGTGGCAGCACCATCATGCACCTCACCTATTTTATGAGATACACCTGTATAGTATAGTACGCGCTCAGTAGTCGTCGTCTTACCAGCATCTATATGAGCCATAATGCCGATATTTCGATAACGATCTATAGGTGTCTTACGCGCCACGACTATACAGCCTTTTGTTAATCTGCTTATTACCAGCGATAATGAGAGAAAGCTTTATTAGCCTCTGCCATTCTGTGGGTATCTTCGCGCTTCTTAGCTGCAGCACCTCTGCTTTCAAAAGCATCTAATAACTCACCAGCAAGCTTGGCGGACATACTTCTTTCATTTCTCTTACGAGAGGCATCAATCAACCAGCGCATCGCTAAAGCTATACGTCTTGAAGGACGTACTTCTACAGGCACCTGGTATGTCGCACCGCCAACACGACGAGATTTAACCTCAACCCGAGGCTGTACATTTTCAAGCGCTTTTGACAGCACATCCAACGGTTCGGAATGGCCTTTGCTTTCGATAACATCTAAAGCGCCATAGACAATACCTTCTGCAATTGATTTCTTGCCACTTTCCATAATCATATTCATAAATTTAGTCAGCATAACACTGCCAAATCTTGGATCTGGAATAATCTCTCTTTTCGTAGCGACTCTTCTTCTAGACATTTATCTCACCAACCAATATTTATTTTTTAGGCCGTTTAGTGCCATATTTGGAGCGACCACACTTCCTATTAGCCACACCAGAAGTATCCAAACTACCACGAACAACATGATATCTAACACCAGGCAAATCTTTTACACGACCACCTCTTATCAAGACTACTGAGTGCTCCTGAAGATTATGCCCCTCCCCACCGATGTAGCTACTAACTTCAGATCCATTAGTCAGTCTAACCCTGGCCACCTTCCGCAACGCCGAGTTTGGTTTTTTAGGGGTTGTCGTATAAACACGCGTGCATACTCCTCTACGCTGAGGACATGCTTCCAATGCGGGAACATTGCTTTTTTCTACTTTTTTAGCGCGCGGCTTACGAACCAATTGGTTGATCGTGGCCATATCTTTGTTTACTCCGATATACAATTAACTGTCAGACAATAAAAATAACCGTCGAACATAAAAAATGTCGACGGTTAATTAGCATTTCGACCTGACTAAGCACTTAGCTCATGTGAGCAGAATATGATACTTACTAATATAAGACAGGTCAAGCTCATTTTATCAATGAATACTTACTACAAATTATTATTTAAATATTTAAAGCTTGCTTAAGGGCCTCTTCCACATCCCCAGCATCTACCATAGAAGTTGCTTCGCTTTCGACCACTTCATGCTGAGCAAATCTGTTTTTCCTGTTCTCATGATAAGCAAGACCAGTACCTGCTGGAATTAATCTTCCAACAATGACATTCTCTTTTAAACCTTGGAGATTATCACTCAGTCCGCGAACAGCCGCATCAGTCAAGACACGAGTTGTTTCTTGGAAAGAAGCCGCAGAAATAAAGGATTCTGTAGCCAGTGAAGCTTTAGTAATACCTAACAAGACCGATTCGTAACTAGCCGGGATTTTTCCTTCAGCTTCCATTTTGTCATTCACTTCTCTTAGAACAGCACGCTCTACCTGATCACCTTTCAAGAACTCGGTATCACCTGATGCCGTTATCTCTACCTTTCTAAGCATTTGTCTAATAATAGCTTCAATATGTTTATCGTTAATTTTCACACCTTGCAAGCGATAAACATCTTGAATTTCCTTAACCAGATAATTGGCCAACTCTTCGATGCCTCTTAACCTCAAAATATCATGAGGCGTTAATTCACCCTCGGCGATTGTCTCGCCTTTTTCAACGTATTCACCTTCAAAAACTGTGATATGGCGCCATTTTGGTATCAAAGTTTCATACTGTTCACCGGCAGCATCAGTAATTATGACGCGCTGCTTGCCTTTTGTTTCCTTTCCAAACGAGATAGTACCACTTGTTTCTGCAAGAATTGCTGGATCTTTCGTTTTGCGCGCCTCAAACAAGTCAGCCACACGAGGCAAACCACCGGTAATATCTCTGGTTTTACTGGATTCCTGCGGGATTCTAGCTAAAACATCACCTACTTTCACTTCACCGCCATCTTTGATGCCGACAATCGCACCTGCGGGCAAGAAATATTGCGCCGGAATCTCGGTGCCTGGCAAGAAGATCGCATTTCCGTTTTCATCTTGCAACTTCACCATCGGACGCAACTCTTTACCTGCACCACCTCTTTGTTTGGGATCAGTAACCACAAGCGAACTTAATCCAGTTACTTCATCAGACTGTTTTTGTACCGTTACACCATCAACAAAGTCGATCAAACCTACAACGCCGTCAACTTCGGTAATAACCGGATGCGTATGAGGATCCCATGTGACAATAATATCACCAGCATTAATTCTGCTACCTTCTTGTATTGAAAGCACTGCACCATAAGGAATTTTGTAGCGCTCTCTTTCACGGCCATAATCGTCAACCACACCCACTTCGCCTGATCTTGAAACAGCGACCAAATTACCCTCTCGGTTAACTACTGATTTCAAGTTACTAAGACGAACCGTACCAGCTGATTTAACCTGGACATTGCTGATAGCCGCAGATCTGGATGCCGCCCCACCGATATGGAAAGTACGCATTGTTAGCTGAGTCCCAGGCTCACCAATAGATTGTGCAGCAATGACCCCCACCGCTTCTCCGATGTTAACTAAATGACCACGACCTAAGTCACGTCCATAACAAGCTGCACAAACACCGTACCTATTTTCACAAGTAATAATTGACCGCACCAAAACCTGATCAATGCTGTATTCTTCAAGAATAGAAACCCAGTGCTCATCCAATAACGTACCCTTAGGAACCACGACCTTTTCGCCACTGGCATCCATTACGTCATTAACTACAACTCTGCCTAACACACGCTCTGATAACGGCTCAACCACATCCCCTCCTTCAATAATAGGAGTCATGATCAATCCATCAGAAGTACCACAATCATCACCGGTAATAACCAGATCTTGAGCCACATCCACTAATCTACGCGTTAAATACCCTGAGTTTGCAGTTTTCAAAGCTGTATCAGCCAAACCTTTACGGGCACCATGAGTAGAAATAAAGTACTGCAATACGTCCAAGCCTTCTCTAAAGTTAGCAGTAATAGGAGTCTCGATAATTGATCCATCGGGTTTAGCCATTAATCCACGCATACCAGCTAACTGTCTAATCTGAGCAGCTGAACCTCTAGCACCGGACTCCGCCATCATAAAGATAGAGTTGAATGATTTTTGTTTTACAGTCTTACCTTCAGCATCAACAACAGATTCTTCACCCAATCCATCCATCATCACCTTAGCAACCTGATCATTGGCACGTGACCAAATATCAACGACCTTGTTATAGCGCTCACCATCAGTAACTAAACCAGAAGAATATTGACTTTGAATTTCATTTACTTCGGCATCAGCAATTTTGATGATATCGACTTTTTTAGCTGGTATCGCCATATCCTCAATACCAAAGGATACACCTGAGATTGTTGCATACCTAAAACCCAAATACATAAGCTGGTCAGCCAGCACAACAGTATCTTTATTACCTAAAAAGCGGTAGCTGTAATTGACCAGCCGCGATATATTTTTCTTCGTCATATCACAGTTGACCAATTCATAAGGCATACGATCAGGAACTATTTCCCAAATTAACGCACGACCTACAGTCGTTTCGACACGGCGAGTTTTTTCTTCAATTTCGCCTTTCTCATTTTCGACCTTCTCTGTAATACGCAATTGAATTTTAGATTGCAATTCAACGGTTTTAGCTAGTAGAGCCTTATGAATTTCTCCAACACTACCAAATATACTGCCATTACCTTTCGCATTAATTTTTTCACGACTAATATAATACAGGCCCAACACTACATCTTGAGACGGATTAATGACTGGCTCACCATTGGCTGGCGATAATATGTTATTTGTCGCCATCATCAATGTTCGAGCTTCCAACTGAGCTTCCACTGACAAAGGAATATGCACAGCCATTTGGTCGCCGTCAAAGTCAGCATTAAAGGCACTGCAGACCAAAGGATGCAATTGTATTGCCTTGCCTTCAATCAAAATAGGCTCAAATGCCTGAATCCCAAGCCTGTGTAGTGTAGGAGCGCGATTCAATAGAATTGGATGTTCACGAATAACTTCTTCAAGAATATCCCAAACTTCCGTACCTTCGCGCTCAACCATTTTCTTAGCGGCTTTAATGGTTGTAGCAAGGCCTCTGAACTGTAATTTGCTGAATATAAATGGCTTGAACAATTCCAATGCCATCTTTTTCGGCAATCCGCATTGGTGCAATCTTAGCGTTGGGCCAACAACAATTACTGAACGCCCTGAGTAATCGACACGTTTACCCAGCAGGTTTTGACGAAAACGCCCCTGCTTGCCTTTAATCATATCCGCCAATGATTTAAGAGGTCTTCTGTTCGTACCTGTAATAGCTCGACCGCGACGACCATTATCCAATAAAGCATCAACAGATTCTTGCAACATCCGTTTTTCGTTACGAACGATAATATCTGGCGCGTTTAAGTCTAACAGTCGGTTTAAACGATTGTTTCTATTAATCACACGGCGATATAAATCATTTAAATCCGACGTAGCGAAACGGCCACCGTCTAAAGGCACCAAAGGACGCAATTCTGGCGGCAACACAGGCAGTACCTGCATAATCATCCATTCAGGACGGTTGCTTGAGCTTAATAATGCATCTATTACTTTAAGACGTTTAGAGTATTTTTTGATTTTCGTCTCTGAATTTGTCGAGTTAATTTCTTCACGAAGAATATTAACTTCTTCCTTTAAATCAATTGCCTTTAATAAATCATAGATTGCTTCGGCGCCCATTTTAGCGACAAAATCATCCCCATGCAGTTCAACAGCATCCAGATACTCGTCGTCGGTGAGCAATTGCCCTTTCTCTAAAGGGGTCATACCTGGATCTAAAACTACAAACGATTCAAAATACAACACGCGCTCAATTTCACGCAAAGTCATATCTAATAACAACGCTATCCTGGATGGCAGCGATTTTAAAAACCAGATATGCGCGACCGGGCTAGCTAAATCGATGTGCCCCATTCGTTCACGGCGAACTTTTGACAGCGTAACCTCAACGCCACATTTTTCGCAAATAACACCGCGATGCTTAAGTCTTTTATATTTTCCGCATAAACATTCATAGTCACTGACAGGACCAAAAATTTTTGCGCAAAATAAACCATCTCGCTCAGGTTTGAACGTACGATAATTGATCGTTTCAGGCTTTTTTACTTCGCCATACGACCAGGAACGGATCATATCCGGCGACGCCAAACCAATTCGGATCGCATCAAAATCATCGGTACGGCCTTGACGCTTTAAGAAATTCATTAAATCTTTCAAGAGTATGTCCTCTTTAAATACTTTCTGGTGTATTCCAGAATAGGCTATCAGTTATTTTTCAATAAGACGCAGAATACTAATCCCGCTCTAATTCAATATTGACAGCCAATGAGCGGATTTCTTTAATTAAAACATTGAATGATTCCGGCATGCCGGCTTCCATTTTATGATCACCGTCGACAATATTTTTATACATTCGAGTTCGACCAGTCACATCATCAGATTTAACTGTTAGCATCTCCTGTAATGTATAAGCCGCACCATAAGCCTCAAGCGCCCAAACTTCCATCTCACCAAAACGCTGACCACCAAATTGCGCTTTCCCTCCCAATGGCTGTTGGGTAACAAGGCTATAAGGACCTGTGGATCGAGCATGCATTTTGTCATCGACCAAATGGTTCAGCTTCAGCATGTACATGTAACCTACTGTCACTTTCCGCTCAAACGGCTCACCAGTCAAACCATCATAAAGAATGGTTTGGCCATCTTCAGGAAGATCAGCAAGTTTCAGCATAGTACGTATTTCTTCTTCAGTAGCACCATCGAATACAGGCGTTGCCATAGGCACGCCGTCAACCAAGTTGGATGCCATCTCCAGAATTTCTTCATCAGTAAATGAATCCAAATCTTCTTTACGACCACTACTGTTATAAATTTTATCCAAAAAGCTTCGAATTTCAGCAACCTTTGCTTTGGCTTCAAGCATCTTGCCTATCTTGATGCCCAATCCCTTAGCTGCCCACCCCAAATGGGTCTCAAGCACCTGCCCGACATTCATCCGTGATGGCACACCTAATGGATTCAGTACTATGTCAACCGGATTACCATCAGCTGTGTATGGCATATCTTCAATTGGTCTAATCATGGAAATAACCCCTTTATTTCCATGCCGTCCCGCCATTTTATCGCCGGGTTGAATGCGCCTTTTAACCGCTAAATAAACCTTGACCATTTTTAGAACACCAGGCGCCAAATCATCACCCATAGTGATTTTTTTACGCTTGATTTCAAATTTCTCGTCAAAGTCTTTTCTTTGCTGTTCAACTTGCTCTGCAACGGCTTCCAGTTGAAGATTAATATCTTCATCCTTCATTCTGATCTTTAACCAGTCCGAGTGTTTTAGGCCGTCCAGATAGGCTTGGGTTATCTCCGTCCCCGCTTTTAACTGAGCCGGACCTGATTGAGCAATCTTGCCGATTAATAATTTAGCCACACGGGCAAATATATCACCTTCCAAAATCTTAAGCTGATCATCAAGATCTTTTCTATAGCGTTTAATTTCGGCCTCTTCAATATCAAGAGCTCGCTTGTCTTTTTTCACACCGTCCCGAGTGAATACCTGGACATCAATAACTGTTCCTTCAATACTGCCTGGAACGCGCAGAGATGTATCTTTTACATCCGCCGCTTTTTCGCCGAAGATTGCGCGTAATAATTTTTCTTCTGGTGTTAACTGGGTTTCTCCTTTTGGAGTCACCTTACCCACCAAAATATCACCGCCTTTTACTTCAGCACCTACATAAACAATGCCGGACTCATCAAGCTTTGATAAGGCTTCTTCGCTGACATTCGGAATATCCGCAGTAATTTCTTCAGGACTGTGTTTAGTATCGCGTGCTACACAGGTTTTCTCTTCAATATGGATCGTGGTAAAGCGATCTTCTCTAACGACACGCTCAGAAACCAGAATCGAATCTTCAAAGTTGTATCCATTCCATGGCATAAAGGCTACCAGCATATTCTGCCCTAAAGCCAATTCGCCAAGGTCTGTAGACGGACCATCGGCCAGAATATCTCCGGCACTAACGATATCACCTGGTTTTACTAGTGGCTTCTGATTAATACAAGTGTTTTGATTTGATCGTGTATATTTGGTCAGATTGTAAATATCTACACCTGGAGCTCCCGTTTCTGTTTCCGTATCATTTACACGAACCACGATTCGAGCAGCATCAACTGCTTCAATACGACCGCCCCGTGCAGCTACAACTGTTACACCGGAATCCTTGGCAACAGTTCTTTCCATGCCAGTACCGACCAGCGGCTTTTCAGCTCTTAACGTAGGAACAGCCTGACGTTGCATGTTTGAACCCATCAATGCACGGTTTGCGTCATCATGCTCAAGGAATGGGATGATAGAAGCCGCAACTGATACGATCTGTTTTGACGATACGTCCATATACTGCACAGTATCTGACATTGCCAAAGTAAATTCGTCCTTGTGTCGGCATGACACCAAACCCTCTACCAGTTTTCCAGTTTCATCGACTGCAACGCTAGCTTGAGCGATAACAAACTCACCTTCTTCAATAGCTGACAGATAATCAACCTGATCAGTTACTCTACCGTCGATAACTTTTCTATAAGGTGTTTCCAGAAAACCATAATCATTGGTTCTTGCATAAACTGACAATGAGTTAATCAAACCGATGTTTGGCCCTTCAGGCGTCTCAATAGGGCAGACTCGACCATAGTGCGTAGTATGTACGTCACGAACCTCAAAGCCAGCACGTTCTCTAGCCAATCCACCAGGACCTAAGGCGGACACGCGGCGTTTATGAGTCACTTGAGATAACGGATTGTTCTGATCCATAAACTGTGACAATTGACTGGAACCGAAAAATTCTTTTACCGCCGCCGAGACAGGTTTCGCGTTAATAATTTCCTGAGGCATCAGTCCTTCGGAGTCGGCTAATGTTAAGCGCTCTTTTACTGCCCTTTCGACTCTGACTAGACCGACACGGAATTGGTTTTCAATCATTTCGCCTACAGAACGTACTCGTCTGTTGCCTAAGTGATCGATATCATCGACATTACCATTACCGTTGCGGATATCGATTAATTCTTTTAATACATCAATAATATCTTCTTTTGTTAATGTACCCGGGCCAGTTGTTTCATCCCGACCTAATCGCCGATTAAATTTCATACGACCTACAGTGGACAAATCATATCTTTCATCTGTGAAAAACAGATTCTGGAACAGATTCTCCGCTGCTTCTTTGGTTGGTGGTTCGCCAGGACGCATCATCCGATATATTTCTACCAATGCCTCCAATGTATTGGTAGTCACATCCAATCTCATGGCATTAGAAATATATGGGCCTTTATCCAAATCATTAACAAATAGGGTATTAATCTCAGTAATACCACTTTCAATTATTCGATCTATGGATTCTGTTGTCAGTTCGTCATTGACATTAGCGACCAATTCGCCGGTTGACTCATCAATTAGATTATGTCCCAGTATCTTTCCTACCAGATACTCTTTAGGAACCTCAACTTCTGCCAGACCGGCTTTATTCATTTCGCGAATATGTTTTGCGGTGATGCGGCGGCCTTCTTCAACTAAAACTTGTCCATTGTGCTTAATATCAAACGCAGCAATTTCGCCCCTCATTCTTTCTGGCACAATATGAAATAAGCATTTTCCAGCACTAAAAGTAAATTTATTGGTTTCATAGAAGATATTGATCATTTCTTCATTGTCGAAACCCAATGCTCTAAGTAAGATTGTAGCAGGAATTTTTCTACGCCTATCGATCCGAACATAGACACAGTCCTTATGGTCAAACTCAAAATCTAACCAAGAGCCGCGGTAAGGGATTACGCGCGCATTAAATAATAGTTTCCCTGACGAATGCGTCTTTCCTTTGTCATGATCAAAGAAAACACCCGGTGAGCGATGTAATTGCGAAACAATAACCCGCTCCGTACCATTAATCACGAATGTTCCGTTCTCTGTCATTAAAGGCAACTCGCCCATATAGACTTCTTGTTCTCGGATATCTTTCACAACCTTGGCATTAGCTGGAGCATCTTTATCATAGATGACCAGGCGTACCAATACCCGTAAGGGAGCCGCATAAGTTGCCCCTCGTTGTTGACACTCTCTTACATCAAAAGTTGGTTCTCCTAATCTATATCGCACATATTCCAGCACTGCATACCCTGAATGGCTTTCGATTGGAAACACACTGGAAAATGCCGCATGCAAACCAATATCGGCACGCTTTTCAGGTACTACACCTGATTGTAAAAAACTTGCATAGGAATTGATTTGAGTTGCCAGAAGATAGGGAACTTCAAGTACTTCAGTACCTTTCCCAAAGTTATTTCGAATACGCTTTTTTTCGGTAAAAGAGTAGGACATATCGCTTCCAAACCTTTTCGTCATGGATAATTTTCTACTGTGCATTTGTTGCAAACAGTAAAAGGCCGGTGACAAAATTGCCACCAGCCATACTTAAAAGGCGTGAGCCTTGTATCTTTGAGTCAAAATCTTATTTGATTTCGACAGTAGCGCCTGCTTCTTCAAGCTGCTTTTTGAAATCATCCGCTTCGGCTTTAGAAACACCTTCTTTTAAGGTTGTTGGAACGCCTTCTACAGCATCTTTAGCTTCTTTTAGACCTAAGCCAGTAATACCGCGTACCGCTTTAATTACGGCAACTTTGTTATCACCAAAACCGGTCATGATAACATCAAATTCAGTTTGCTCTTCTACTGCTGCAGCTGCAGCAGCTGGCGCAGCAACAGCTGCAACTGCAGCTGTTACGCCAAATTTTTCTTCCATCGCTGAAATTAAATCAACGATTTCCATAATAGTCATATTGGAAACTGCATCCAAGATGTCTTCGTGTGAAACTGCCATTTAGTATTCCTCTAAAACAATAATTTTTTAAACTGGTTTAAAAATAAGCTTATGCCGCTTCTTTCTGATCTCTGACCGCGGCCAAAGTACGAACAAGTTTTCCGACCGGTGCTTTCATCACAGACATTAGCATTGCAATAGCCTGATTACGCGTTGGCATACTTGCCAAACGTGCCAGCTCGGATGCACCGTAAGCTTGACCATTGATGGCCACAACCTTGGTGATTAACTTATCATGAGTTTTGGCGAAATCACTGATCAGACGGCCAGCACAACCAGGATCTTCCATTGAAAATGCAAGCAGTAAAGGACCGACTAAACTGTCCTGCATACATTCAAATTCAGTTCCGGCTACAGCTCGTTTCGCCAGTGTATTTTTTACCACACGCAGATAAACACCTGTTTCTCTCGCGATTTTACGCAGTTCGGTCAATTCCGTAACTGTTAATCCGCGATATTCTGCTGCTACTGCAGAATGAGCTTTAGCAGCGATTTCAGCAACTTCTTCTACAACAGCTTTTTTGCTATCTAAATTTAATGCCACAGCTTACCTCCAGTAAGATCTGGAAATATCCAGAGTTAACAAACCGCATCCAATAGATGCCCCTTTACGGTCCCTTTCCCCAGTTTTTAGGTTCCAGCTTCCGTCTGCGCAGGATACATATTAAGTTTTTTCAACTCCTGCGGTCTTTGACGGTTACCGATAAAACGGCAACCCAAAGTCTTTACATATTAATGCTGCTTTGGTCCAGCCACAAACCGGGCCCCATGGTTGAAGACAAAGTAATCTTCTTGATATATACACCTTTAGCCGCTGTCGGTTTCGCTTTCTTCAGATCTGATATCAACGCTTCCAGATTGCCTTGAATAGCATCAGCTTCAAAAGAAACTTTACCTAATGTACAGTGAATAATACCTGACTTATCAGTACGATAACGTACTTGGCCAGATTTAGCATTTCTTACAGCAGTAGCTACATCTGGCGTCACTGTACCCACTTTAGGATTAGGCATTAAGCCTCTTGGACCTAAAATTTGACCTAATTGCCCAACAACACGCATTGCATCAGGAGAGGCAATAACCACATCAAAGTTCATTTCGCCTTTTTTAACCAACTCGCCCAGGTCATCCATACCAACAATATCAGCACCAGCTTCTCTTGCCGCATCAGCATTTGGACCTTGAGTGAATACTGCAACTCTTACAGTTTTGCCAGTACCATTTGGCAGAACAGTTGCACCACGAACATTTTGATCTGATTTGCGAGGATCAACACCCAAGTTAACACTTACATCGACAGCTTCATTAAATTTAGCTGTGCCAAGCTCTTTCAGCAACTGCACTGCTTCAGTGATGGAATATTGCTTAGTCCTATCAACTTTTGACTTGATGAGTTTCGCTTTTTTTGATAACTTAGCCATTATAATCCCTCCACATTCAGACCCATGCTACGCGCACTGCCAGCAATTGTTTTTACTGCTGCTTCCAAATTTGCTGCATTCAAATCTTCCATTTTCGTTTTAGCAATTTCTTCCAATTGCGCACGGGTTACTGTACCAACTTTCTTTGTATTTGGGTTACTGCTTCCACTTTTTATACCCGTTGCTTTCTTCAGAAGAATTGAAGCAGGAGGTGTTTTTGTGATAAAGGTAAAACTACGATCACTATAAACGGTAATAACGACAGGCAAGGGCAGGCCTTTTTCTGTATCTTGAGTCTTGGCATTAAATGCTTTACAAAACTCCATGATATTGACGCCGCGCTGACCCAAAGCAGGACCGACCGGTGGACTTGGATTTGCTTCACCCGCTTTTACCTGCAACTTAATATAAGCCGTTATTTTTTTTGCCATTTTTTACTCCAATATGGGTTCAAACGCTTTCCAGCTCCCCTAGACGCAAAAATCCCTGCCTTATTCAGACAGAGATTTCGTGGATACTAACCGCCAACTAGCAATTAGGTTTTTTCAACTTGCCCAAAGTCAAGCTCAACAGAAGTTGATCGACCAAAAATGAGCACCGATATTTTTAATTTACTCTTTTCGTAATTAACTTCTTCAACCACGCCATTAAAATCCTTAAATGGCCCGTCAATTACTCTAATTACTTCACCAGCCTCAAATAGAATTTTCGGACGAGGCTTATTAACACCTTCTTCAACCCTATTGAGGATAGACATTGCCTCTCTTTCTGAGATAGGGGCTGGGCGATCTGAAGTCCCTCCTATAAAACCCAACACTCTAGGAATATCTCGAACCAGATGCCAAGTCTCATCCGTCAATTCCATCTGAACAAGAACGTATCCGGGGAAAAATTTTCTCTCACTTTTGCGCTGCTGCCCCATACGCATTTCTACCACTTCTTCAGTAGGAACTAAAATTTTTCCAAAATACCGTTCTAAACCTTCTCTTTTAATTCGTTCTTCTAGCGCTTGCTTAACCTTATTCTCAAAGTTTGAGTACGCATGCACAACATACCAGCGAAGTGCCATTCTTTACCCCCCTTGGCCAGTTAAGAGCCGCACACCCCAAAACAGGAACATGTCAAGCAACCATAAGATAAGCCCCACAATGAATACCATTGCAAACACCAATAATGTAGTGCGCACTGTTTCGTCGCGGGTAGGCCATACAACCTTTCTGACTTCCTGCTTGGACTCCAGAACAAATGCCCAAACATTACGCCCTACATCAGTTGTTAACATAATGCCCAACACTATTATGACGATGCCTACTAAACCTAGAACTCGATATAGGAGCTGAACATCTGAAAAATAATAGAATGCAGCCACTCCAGCAGCCACAAAGACAACGGATAAGACCTGCTTTACAACATCAAGGACTGACGTCGCTGCTTCTGCCTGAGTATTCATGTATTATTTATTATGGAAATGGATAATATTGATATGTCTCAATCTGAATGGCAGGCCAGGAGGGTCTCGAACCCCCAACCCGCGGTTTTGGAGACCGCTACTCTACCAATTGAGCTACTGACCTATTCAGACAAACCTTAAACAAACCACTATATTATACTAATTCAAACCATTATTCAAGTATTGATGAAACAACGCCCGCACCGACGGTACGACCGCCTTCACGAATAGCAAATCGCAAACCTTCTTCCATTGCAATCGGCGAAATCAACTTGACTTCCACGGCAATGTTATCGCCAGGCATAACCATTTCCACACCTTCCGGCAGGGTCACAGCACCGGTCACATCGGTAGTTCTGAAATAAAACTGAGGACGATAGCCATTAAAGAATGGCGTATGACGACCACCTTCATCCTTTGACAGAACGTAGATTTCTGACTTGAAGTGCGAATGCGGCTTGATCGTGCCTTTATGGGCCAACACTTGACCACGCTCAACTTCGTCCCTTTTTGTGCCTCTCAACAGCACGCCGACGTTATCGCCCGCCTGTCCTTGATCCAGTAATTTACGGAACATCTCGACACCGGTACAAGTTGTGACAACAGTAGGCCTGATACCGACAATTTCAACTTCCTGACCAACTTTAATAATACCACGCTCAACACGACCAGTTACCACCGTACCACGGCCTGAGATTGAGAACACATCTTCGATTGGCATCAGGAATGCACCATCAACAGCTCTCTCCGGCTCAGGAATGTAGCTGTCCAATGCCTCTACCAGCCTAACCACAGACGGTACGCCAATGTCACTGGTATCACCTTCTAAGGCCTTTAATGCTGAACCGACAATAATTGGCGTATCGTCACCGGGGAATTCATACATGTCCAGCAATTCTCTGATTTCCATTTCTACCAGCTCGATCAATTCTGCGTCATCGACCATATCCGCTTTGTTCAAGAATACCACGATATAAGGGACACCAACCTGCCTGGACAGCAGAATGTGCTCTCTTGTTTGCGGCATTGGACCGTCCGCGGCTGAACAAACCAAAATAGCGCCATCCATCTGCGCCGCACCAGTAATCATATTTTTTACATAGTCAGCATGACCTGGGCAGTCCACATGCGCATAGTGGCGCGTTGCTGATTCGTATTCTACGTGCGAGGTCGCGATAGTAATACCGCGCGCTCTTTCTTCAGGTGCATTATCAATCTGATCAAAGGCTTTGGCTTCGCCACCTTGCAGATCAGCCATTACTTTAGTCAATGCGGCTGTCAGTGTCGTTTTGCCATGGTCAACGTGACCGATGGTGCCTACGTTTACGTGTGGCTTAGTACGTGTAAATTTTTCTTTGGCCAT
>Ga0196965_1000326_pt1 | contig 31968 bp, 28 predicted proteins | sample S1_20metaG_FD_148668 | JGI IMG/M metagenome (GOLD analysis project Ga0196965, IMG submission 148668) | Soil microbial communities from Anza Borrego desert, Southern California, United States - S1_20 | ecosystem: Environmental > Terrestrial > Soil > Desert | place: USA: California | collected...
GAAACCTGATGTCTATGCCAAGTCGTTTACTTTTTATCAGGGGAGAAGTGATGCGCACCGAAATTTGATCGAGTGTCTGGTGTGCAAGTACCTCAACCTTGACTGGGATGCCATCGATTTCGTAAAGGGATTGAATCGTTCCTGTCCATAGATTAAGTTCCTGCTTAATATTTTTTAAGTCTGATAGCGCAACTCTTTTTCCGTCCGCCTTCAATAACTTTAAACTAACAAGCCCTAGATGGAGCCGGTGTGGATTTGCCCTGAGTACATTCGTTGCTTCTAATGCAGGTCCTGTTTTATGCTGAACAGGATACGGTGCAATAGTATTGTCGCATGAGGAAAAATTCTCGTTCACATCGGCCAACGAATAGTTCTTACTTTCCGGCATGCTGTGCCATCCCCATTGCGCCATTGTACCCAATGAGATTCCGTTTTCATAATCTTCCGGAAAGGTCTGGAGACCGCTGGCATCCACGGTAAATGCAAACTCGCCATTTCCAACACTCAGGGCACCCATTGTATCAGCATGAACAAGTTTGATATTATGTCGGTTTACCAAGGCAAAGCGATCGATTGGCTCCGGTGAAGGTTTAGATTTGGTTTGCGCCAGTATAGTGGGATTGAGAAATACCCATGCAAATGCGGTTAATAAAATTCTTAATACTTTTCCGGTCTGGTGTAGGGATGTGTGGCGAAAGGTTGAGCCTATTGTCATTGATTGATTGTGTTTTTTTGCCGAAATAACAATACAGTACACACCCCGACTCTTCGGCCTGTGTTACTGATTACCTTAAGGGAAATAAATTAAACCGAATTTTCATGAATTCACAGATTAAACGTATCCTTTTTTTTAGCGCTTTGATTTTATCGATCTCCTGTTCTGGCTTATCGCTTTACGCACAAAAGAAATTGCCACCTACAGGAAAAACTCTGGAGGCGATGGCGATTACGAATAAATATTTCATGGACAAGTGGCCGGATGTAGGTAAGCGAATCGTTCATGAACGTTCCCGCGCAAGTAACATCTGGACTCGCGCTGTGTACTATGAAGGTTTGATGGAATTGTATCGTATTGACCCGAAGCCCGAATACCTGGACTATATGATGCGTTGGGCCGACTTTCACAAATGGGATCTCCGCGACGGTGAAACATATACACGTAACGCAGACAATCAATGCGCAGGACAGGTTTATATCGATTTGTATAAAATGGATCCGAAGCCGTTTAAGATCGAAAAGATAAAAGCATCAATCGATAGTATGATGCGTACGGATAAAATCGACGACTGGAACTGGATCGATGCGATTCAGATGGCAATGCCGATTTTCGCTGTGTTGGGCACACTGGAGGATAATCCGAAATATTGGGAAAGAATGCATGAAATGTATATGTTCACCAGAGACAAGCATGGTGATAAAGGCTTATTTAATGCCGCAGATAATTTATGGTGGAGAGACAAAGACTTTGATCCTCCCTATACCGAGCCAAACGGAGAAGATTGTTACTGGTCGCGTGGAAACGGTTGGGTGATGATGGCATTGGTTCGCGTGTTGGATGCGCTTCCCGGAGACGTACAGTATCGGAAACAATATATGGATGATTTCGTGCGTATGGCGGAAGCGTTGGAGAAGGTTCAGCGCAAAGATGGATTTTGGAATGTAAGTCTTCACGATCCTTCACACTATGGAGGCAAAGAAACAACGGGCACTGCCATGTTTATTTATGGCATGGCCTGGGGCGTTCGCAAGGGATATCTTGATTCAAACAAGTATATGCCGGTAATTACGAGAGGGTGGAACGGTTTAATGAAGCACGCTGTACACAAGAACGGTTTCCTCGGTTATGTTCAGGGAACTGGTAAAGAACCGAAAGACGGACAACCCGTAACAAAAACAAGCGTACCTAATTTTGAAGATTTCGGTCTCGGGGCATTTCTTCTTGCCGGAAGCGAAGTTTATCGCTTGACATCACAGCTACCTAAATAGTTAAACGTTGCAGAAAGAACATTTGCGTTGTACGTACGGAGCGTCAGAAAATTAAAAAAGGCTGTCTCCCCCGAGACAGCCTTTTCATTAACCCAATTAACCAAATCCAATAGCCCACATTTTTTGCGGAGCGATTGATTATACTTTAAAGGTATTTTTCTGGAACATGGAGCGTGTCCTGCCGGGTGCTGCCGGTTTTCATTTTCCTGCGTATGATATAGTTCATGAAACCAGACGCGCCATCTAAAAGTCTTGTTGGATTTAAAAAGGAGATGTGGCATTATCGTTCAGGTTGAACAACCACTGGTTTCAATCGAACCGGCCCAAGTAATCCGGAAGGAGCGGGCTGCCATTCAGATGCGTTGAACAACCCTTGCTTCGAATTGACTGGTTTCCTCGCGGGAAAATTTATATTGTAGAACCGCTTCCATAATATCTGTTCACGATCCATATAGGCAATTCGATTTGCCATTGTATTGCTAACAACGATCTCGAGAGAATTCTTTTCGCGAAGCAGGTTGTTTTGGAAAACCAACGTGAATGCAGGACCAATGCATGTGCCGATGTGCTTACCATTTAAATAAACAACGGCACTTTCTTTTACATCGCCGAGTTCGAGTTTCCAGTACGATGATTTGACAGGCGGTTTGCTGAACATTAAAGTGTACCTGACGCGACCAGAAAATGCTTCGTAACCAGGGCCGGCATTCGTCCATGACTCCAGCGAATCCATTTTCAATGAAGGGGGTAATGTAGGTCCACCATTCATAAAATCAACTTGCCATGTGCCGTCCAATGATATAGATTCATTCCCCTCAGTATAAAATGGAAAAATGCCAGGCAGCGTGCTATGCTCTTTTAATTTTATGATGAGCGTTTGCCTCGGCGCTAGACTGAGTCTAAGTGAAGTGCTTGCGTTTGCCGATATCGTTGTTGACGCCGTTCCTGAAACTCCGGTCATCGGATCGTATATTTCGGCTACCTTCGCCGGACTTGCCAGCACTATATTCTTAGTCACCGTCTTGTCGGAGTCGTTCACTAAAAAATAAATTGTTCCGTCGCTGTTTTTTTTTCGTATGAAATTAATATTGGAAGTCTTCAGTTTTTCTCTTCGTACCGTAGTGGATGACAGCATATCGACGATATTGTTGCCACCAAGGATACGACCTTTGCCATAGGGAATAATCGAAATATTTTGGTTGAAATTTAGTTTTTCCATCGGACGCTTCAGCGATGCGAAAGTCGCTGCATTTTTTTTCATTTCAGCAAAACCGGAAAACGACTGAGGGAGTCCTTCAGCAAAAATCACGGTGGCGCCTTGTTCTGCAAGTTTACTGAGTGCCTGCATAGTGCTTACCGGAATATATCTACAGTAGGGAATAATAATTGTCTGATAAATTATATTACCACCGGTACGAATTTCATTATCCTGTACGTTCAGTTGACGGATTTGTGTGTCGGAAATGTAATCAAAAAGAAATCCCTCTTCCATCAGTTTTTCTGCACACCGTGCAAAGGAAGTTCCTTCGAATTGTTTGTCGATACCATCAAAATGTTCGATCATTTCCGGACCTGGAGTTGAAAAGCGATCGTAGACCGGATAATACAATAAGATATCATTATCAGGAGAACTGTTTTGCAGGAACGACTGACATCTCGCAACGTACTGGTTAAGCGTTTTGAAATCATGCCAGAAAGGATTTCTTGTATTAAAATGAACGGCGGCGTAAAAAAGCCACCCCGGCCACGGTTCACTTGTCGGTGAATACGCCGTACCATGATATACCACATGGTTGACACCGTTTAACAGGAATACATCAACGGCAGCTTTTACATCTTTTAGATCAGATTGAAAATGTTCATCGAGCCAGGTTGCAGCCTCGGCAGATACAAGTTTTTTGCCCATAACGTTTGCTGCCGATGAAGCCATCTTAATGCGCAGCGGTTCCGTTCCTTCTATTTCAGGAATATCAACAGCACTGTAAAGGTCCAGGATATTGGAAGGAGATCCATGGGCCTGGTTTCTGACCAATGCACCGTGCCCGTGAGCCCATGCTTTCCAGGGTTGTGTAAACTTTTCAAGTAACAGCGATGACAATGTTTCGCGATAATCACAAAGGATGCGATCGCTGGTATCGCTTTTATTACCAGCAAGCAATGTTGGTAAATAGCTTCGAAGATCGTATCCCCGTCTTTCTTTAAATTCTTCGAACAGATGTGGTGTCCAGTCAGCCGCACCCGCGGCATCATCTACTTCATAAGAATCGTTAAAAAAAGCGCGCAGCGGTCGTATATCCATACCGTTGAATGCGCTATCAAAACGATTGAGGTAATGTTTAAGCGCCACAAATGAAAAATGATCAATCACATTTCCTTCACCGCCGGGACCTGCACGTTCTACCATCTTTCCATGCCAGCCGCTGAAAACAGCAATGAATGTCCAGTTTCCTCCGGGGTATTTCCACGATAGCCTGTCATTTTTGTCAACCTTATCGGTTAAATCAAAAGCATTGCCTTCGGCATCATAAGCCATCAGCGAAAGCAAAGGCAATTTTTTCTTAAACCGGATTTGATCGATGGCACGTACTTGAAGGTTATCGTTTTCGCTTACCGGATCCTGTATTTTTTGGATATCATCCTGATCAGCAGGATGAGAAATTCCAGGGACGTTGAATCCAACCCTGCGAAACATCGGTTCTTGCACAAACTTGATCGTCTCAGGCACTTCATGCTTGTTTTTTATCTGATACGTTTTAAAATGAACATTACGGCAAGCTTCATCTTCCGATATCCATGGTCCACCAAAGGGCCAGCCTGTACCCGTTGCCATGTCTACACCAAGGCCAAGGTGCTGTGCTTGCTGCAACGTATAGGCTAACATGTCTGTCCACTCCGCCGAAAGAAAGCTTATGAATTTTTCCTCTGTTCCATACACACCATATATTGGTGTAATTTCAACCCCGCCAATACCGGCTTCATGAAATGCCTGGAGTTCTTTTGATATACCTTCTTTGGTTACTGCGCTGCCATGCCACCACCAACGCGTCCACGGCTTCGTTTCGTTTGTTATCTCAGGCCAGAATGGCGTAACATCGTTATTTTGTGAAAGGCATACGTTGATTGGAAATATTGTCCAAAAAATAATGGTAACAAAAAACGAAATGTTTTTAGGCATGTTGATCGGTTCAGTCGAGATGAAATACTTCATGAAGGGGAAGCGAGACGGGTGAGTTGTCGGGGTTGGTTTCCATGATGTCTGCCATATAAGCCCACCATTTCTTAACGACCGGATGACTACCAAGGTCCTGTGATGTTTGTTCGCCATGCTGCTCCTGAACCGCAAACAAATTATTCGATTCAGGATCGAAGAATATAGTGTAATTCGAAATCCCTGATGCTTTGAGCAAGCCTTTCAATTCAGGCCACAATGCATCGTGTCTTTTCCGGTATTCATCTTTATGACCGGCTTTAAGTTTCATTTTGAAAGCAATCCGCATCTTATAAAGATAACGTAATTTAAAACTGCGCGGCAATGTAAAGTGTAGGTGTCCTGTAGTATCAGGGTTTTAATGCAATACATCATGTTCTTGAATAGAATAGATTTTTTTTGACGATAAAGTATTAGATTGGTCGCTGACAAATCTAAATCCGGTGAATTATGGCTGTACTAAAAAATGATGCGTCGACAACAGAAGTCAAACCTGGCATCACACGCAAGATGATTTATGGGTCAGATCTCATGATGGTGGTCATTGATTTTACAAATGGTCCGTGGGCGCATCCTGATCCGCCACATAGTCATGTCCATGAACAAACAAGTTATATTGCCGGTGGAAAAATCCGGTTCATTTGTGAAGGTGAATCTGATCAGATCCTAAGCACGGGTGATATGTTTTATGTTCCTTCAGGTAGGCAACATACGATCCAGTTGCTCAGTGAATCTGCACGGCTTGTTGATAGCTTTAACCCGGTGAGGAAGGATTTTATTTAAGTATATGAAAGTAATATTACGTTGTTTTTTCGTACTGGCTTCACATGTACTGTTCGCACAATCTCAGGACAGTGTATTTATGTTCTCATATTTCAAAGGTAACGGTGAAGATGGCTTGCATTTGGCGTATAGCCATGACGGTTATAAATGGCAGGCGCTTAATCATGATAGTTCATTCTTAAAACCCACCGCCGGTAAAGATAAACTTATGCGCGACCCTTGCATTGTTCAGGGACCCGATGGCATGTTTCACATGGTGTGGACTGTCAGTTGGAACGAAAAAGGTATTGGTTATGCCAATTCACCTGATTTGATCAACTGGTCATCGCAACAGTATTTGCCAGTAATGGAACATGAACCTGGCGCACGTAATTGCTGGGCCCCGGAATTATTTTACGATGAAAAATCTGATCAGTTTATGATCTATTGGGCGACCACGATAACGGGACGATTTAAAGAGACGGAAAGTAAACAGGAGCAGGGTTATAATCACCGGATGTATTTTGTCACCACCAGGGACTTCAACACACTGAGTGAAACAAGCTTGCTTTACGAACCCGGTTTTAACGTAATCGACGCAACGGTGGTTTTGCATGATAAAAAGTATTTGATGTTTTTGAAAGATGAGACGGTTGATCCACCACAAAAGAATATTCGCGTGGCCATTTCAGAAGAGCCGTTTGGCGGGTATGCAGCTCCAGGCAAACTAATCACAGGAAAATACTGGGCGGAAGGACCAACAGTTCTGCGAATTGACAGCCAGTGGGTTGTTTTCTTTGATAAGTATCGAGATCATCAAATGGGTGCCGTCGCATCCGGAGATTTGAAAAACTGGACCGATATTTCTGAACGTATTTCCTTTCCACATGGTGTGCGTCATGGAACGGCATTCAGGGTTTCTCGTGATGTATTTGATAAACTGAAATAAGATTCGGGAAACGTCCTTTATATAGTAGTTTTTTTCGGATGTCAAACTTTTCTTATGATTGAATAAGTGGTATCTTTGTAAAGATAATTACACATCAATTTTTATAGGTAATAAAATGTTAAGCTTTGCTTTAGACTTATTGAAAGCTGATTTGAAGCGTGACATATTCACTGCCAAAATACGTTTGAATTCTGTTGCGGAATTTCGCAAAACGTACTTTAAACTTAAAATAATCTTTCCCAATTATTAAGCACTCGCGAGTGTGCTTTTAAAGAATCCTGTAAACTTTATCGACTACCGTCAACAAGCGTTTATCTCATTTTGGATAGCGCTACTCGCTTTATAGAGTTTATTTCGTCAGGATCGTCTATTGTTAAATTTTCTGTTCATTTAAAACATTGAATTATGGCTAAGGGAAAGAATTTAAAGCCTGCTAAAGTAGATCTCAAAGCAAAAAAACAAGAAAAAATATTAAGAAGACTAGAAGAAAAGAAAGATAAAAAAAGGAAGTCCAGCGTTTAGACATAATAGTGTCTGTTAATCCTGCTTCTGCAGCGATTGACCTGGTACAAAACAGAAAGCCCTTATAATTTGAATGATTATTTAAGGGCTTTCGCATTTTTCAAAGAAGTTGATTAATCAGCAGTTGAATATTATATATGTCGATCCTGTAAACATCAGCATTGTCATCATCCCGCTGGACCGTACCCTCAAGAGGCCGAATTGATTTTGTTTTTTAGAAACAACATGGTATAATTGTATATATTACAATTATTATTTGTGGTACTTATGATAATCCACCTATATTATTTTGGAGTTACAAAGTAAGATGCAAGTCATTTGATTTTGAAGCCTCTGGTAATTTACGTAAGGGTTAAGGCCAAATGTTAAAGTCAGTGTCCACATCAAAACCAGAAAACATTCGCTTGTGAAGAAAACCATCATAATGAGTCTAACATTGACTTTATTTTTTAGTCAGATGTTTGCGCAGATAACTCAGGCCACTAACCCCGTCATTTTCGCTGATGTGCCTGACTTATCCATGATTCGTGTGGGTGATGTTTATTATATGAGCAGTACCACCATGCACATGAATCCAGGTGTACCGATCATGAAGTCAACCGACCTCGTGAACTGGAAGCTTGTGAACTATGCGTATGAGGTACTCGATTCAACGGATGCGCTAAAAATGGAAAACGGGCAAAACGCCTATGGCCGGGGCTCATGGGCAAGTTGCCTTCGTTATCATAAAGGGGTGTACTATGTCTCCACTTTCTCACAAACTACAGGGAGGACCCACATCTATACAACACGCGATATTGAAAAAGGTCCCTGGAAAGTTTTAACGTTCAAGCCATCCTTTCATGATCACACAATTTTTTTCGACGATGACGAACGTGTTTATATGATCTGGGGAGGTGGCAATCTTAAAATGGTTGAACTCAAAGAAGATTTATCAGGTGTAAAGGAAGGCACAGCGCGCGTATTGATCGAAAATGCAAGTGCTCCGGCAGGTCAGGACATTGGTTTGCAAGCTGAAGGGTCTCAGCTGTTTAAAGTAAATGGAAAGTATTACCTGTTTAACATTGTGTGGCCTAAGGGTGGAATGCGTACAGTACTGATTCACCGGGCAGATAAAATTACCGGTCCATATGAAGGAAGAGTAGCTTTGCAGGATAAAGGGGTAGCACAGGGCGGACTCATTGACACTCCGGATGGTGAATGGTTTGCATATCTCTTCCGTGATTTCGGCGCTGTTGGGCGTATTCCATATCTGGTTCCGGTAACATGGGAGGATGGTTGGCCAGTTTTAGGAACGGACGGGAAGGTACCTGATCAACTCAATCTTCCCGTTAGCAAAGGACTCATTCCGGGTATTGTAGCTTCGGACGAATTCACCCGTAAAAAGAATGAACCGGCCTTGCCCTTAGTCTGGCAGTGGAATCATAATCCTGATAATAAGTATTGGTCTGTTACAAGTCGAAAAGGATTTGTCCGCTTGACCACCGGACGTATTGATAACGACTTTTTGATGGCGAGAAATACGCTTACCCAACGCACTATCGGACCCCGTTGCTCAGGAGCGACTGCCGTTGATATAAGCAATATGAAACCCGGAGATTTTGCCGGCCTCGCGCTCTTGCAGAAAAAGTATGGATTTGTTGGAATTAAATCTGAGAATGGAGTCAAGTCTATCGTCATGGTGAATACCTCATCGAATGGCGCCACTGAAGAAGAAAGCGTGCCTGTGAAACAGAAAACCATATATCTGAAAGTTGATTGCAATTTTACTGATCGGACCGACGTAGCCACCTTTTTTTACAGCCTCGATGGTAAATCATGGACAAAGATTGGATCCAGTCTGCGCATGGAATACACCCTTCCTCATTTTATGGGATACCGGTTTGGGTTATTTAATTTTGCCACTAAGCATGTGGGCGGTTATGCCGACTTTGATTTTTTTCGCATAACACAATAGAAACATATGGTAGTTTAGATCGTTGCAGATAGGTCTATTATCCAGAGCAGCGGTATACGAAAAATTCGGTTTCGATAATAGTAATCAATAAAGCATAAGCGCTGGCTGTAAAAAAACAAAGTAATTGGAGAAGTTGTTCTCAGTTGAGATATTCGCCCCGTTAAAGTTATAATGAAATGGATTTAAAGGGTTATAAAAGTGATCAAAAGATCCTTGTTGCCGTCGATTGCATAATTTTTGGATTTGATGGTGCTGAACTGAAAGCACTCGTTATTAAGCGGGGATTCGAACCTGAAAAAGGTAAATGGTCTCTGATGGGCGGTTTTTTAAAGGCAAACGAAAATGCCGATGAGGCGGCGAGCAGAGTTCTTTATCAACTTACTGGAATGAAGAACATCTACATGGAACAACTCTACACTTTCACAGATCTCGACCGGGATGCCGCGGGTAGGGTTATTTCAATTGCGTATTTCGCGTTGATAAACATCGCCGATTACAGTGTTCAGCTTCAATTGGAACATGAAGCGAAATGGTTTTCTGTTAAGAAGATTCCACCATTGATTTTTGATCATAAGAAGATGGTTCAAAAAGCAAAGTTAAAATTAATGGAAAAGGCGGCGAACAATCCGATTGGATTCGAACTGTTACCAGAGAAATTTACCCTTCCGCAACTTCAAAATTTGTATGAAGCAATATTCCAGGTATCACTGGATAAAAGAAATTTTTCAAAAAAAATACACGCACTTGGTGTTCTCAATAAGTTGAATGAAAAGGAAAGAGAATCGTCTAAAAGGGGTGCTTTTTACTATATATTCGATCATAAGAAGTATCAAAAAATCAGGTCAGAAGGCGTTAAATTTATATAAGTCGCCGACCCCTGCCTAACTTTCTGCCCATTCTCTTGTTTCCCGTAAAAAAGCCCTTATCCAAGCGGTTCAAAATAAATAATTGTTAATTGTACACTTAACAAAAATTAAATGTATTTTTAACACATAAACATTGCGTTCAGCAATGTTTATGAATAGAAAATAGTGGTTTACCATGTGGAAAACCTCTAATTTTTTGTTTGGGTTAAACTACTGGTTTGCCTGGGCGAGGGAATGCCAGTAGTTTTTTTCTTCAATCGCCTTTATCCGGATCTTCAAAATCCCGTTTAACAGTTCGGGTTACGTTAATTCATCATCTATCGGCAAACTAGAGGAGATTTTCACTCTGAAAAGATTAAGACAAAACGTTTTAAGCGCATGTTTCTAAAATTTTTAAGTTTGCTGTTATAAAATAAAATGATGACTAGTAAAAAAGGCTTCACCACCACCATACTGCATGCAGACAGGCTTTCGAAGCCTGAATTCGGCGCACTTCACCAACCGGTTCATACTGCTGTTACCTGGGGATATGAAGACGTGAACGACCTTGTCAACGTATTTCAAAACAAGACAAAAGGATACGCTTATTCCCGGCAAAGTAATCCTACTGTAGCGGCCCTGGAACATAAGATCACCCAAATGGAGCAGGGAATAGCAACGGTTGCTTTTTCTACTGGCATGGCTGCAATAACAGCGACGATTTTGTCTCTCTTGAAAAATGGAGACCATATCATCGCCAGTTCGTACCTCTTTGGTAATTCCAGGAGCGTTTTACAAACATTTATTGAGATTGGCCTTCAAATTACTTTTGTGGATGCTACAAGCATCGAAAATGTAAGGGAGGCATGGCAGCCAGACACACGGATGGTTATCGTTGAAACCATTGCCAATCCCGGTACGCAGGTAGCACACGTTGATGAGATTGGCAATTTTTGTTTTGAGAAGAAACTACTCTACGTTGTTGATAACACCATGTCGTCGCCTTACCTTTTTCAACCCGTAAAGGTTAAAGCCAGTTTGATCATTAATTCGCTCACAAAATATATTGCGGGTCACGGTAATGCGCTTGGAGGAAGTGTTACGGATACAGGTTTATTTGATTGGACAACATTTCAGAACATTGCTGCTGTCTTTAGAAATCAGACTGCACCGGCTATGTTAGGGATTACGCAAATCAGGAAAAGAGGCTTACGCGATGGAGGTGGTACATTATCACCTGAAGCAGCCCATAGCATTTCCGTTGGATCAGAAACTTTAGCATTGCGGTTAGATAAATGCTGTAATAATGCTTTAACATTAGCAAGGTATCTCGAAGGACATTCTTTGATCAACAATGTTTATTATCCGGGTTTAGCAACTCACCCACAACATAAAATTGCATCAACTTTCTTTAGTGGATTTGGTGGGTTAATGAGTTTTGAATTAAATGATAAAATTGATTGCCTGGCTTTCCTGAACCGTCTGCAGGTAGTAATCAAGTCAAGTAACCTGGGTGATACCAGAACACTCGCTATTCCGGTTGCCCAGACGATCTTCCATGAGCTCGGTGCAGATCGAAGAAAGGAAATGGGCATTGCGGACTCTTTGATCCGATTGTCAGTTGGCATAGAAGATATAGATGATTTATTAGCAGACTTCGCGCAGGCGTTGTCGCATTGCTGAGACAGCCTGCATGATTCATTTAAGGTGTACCATTGCGTGTTCGCAATAATTTCTTCAGAACACGCAATGGCAATGAGAAACTGCCTCATTCTTTTAATCCTTCGACCGGATTTGCTTTTGCAACTCGTCTCACCTGTGTAAAGACCACCGTTAATAATACCAGCATCAGGATAGCTAACGATATGGCTATACCGGAGAATGTTATCGGCATGGGGTATGCATACAACATCTTCAACATGCCTTCAATCATGATGTAACTTACCGGAGCGCCAATGATCAGGGCAATACAACTTAACAGGAGATACTGCTTGCTAATGTTTGCAGCGAGTGTTTTCAAGCTGGCACCTAAAATTTTACGGATGCTGAACTCTTTTACTCTTCCGGATACATTGAGTGTTATCAAACCATACAATCCCAGGCTTGCCAGCAATACAGCAATTGATGCAATAACCTGCATAAAGTTTTGCGCAGTATCAACATCTTCAAAAAACCAATGAAAGATATCTTCCTGGAAGCCACCCTGGAACGGTGTTTCAGGAAGCAAGGAACCCCATAAAATTTTTAATCTTTCAAGTGTCTCTTTCTGGGCCTCTTTTTTTACTTTCATGGTGATGTATCGATATTCCCCCTTGTCGGCCAACGTGAAAATCGTAGGTTGTATTTTTTCGTAAAAGCTATTAATATGAAAATCCTTGACGACACCGATCACTTCATACCGTATACTGTCAATTTCAAATTCCTGGTTTATCGGATTTTTAATAGCGAGGTTTTTCACAAAAAGTTCATTGACGATAATTTTCGATTTATCAGCTTCAGCGTGCTCTTTAAAGTTTCTCCCTTGAAGTAGGTGAAGTTCCATCGTTTCGAAGTAGTTTGCATCAATAGATAGTTCGTGTACTTCGTACTGATGATCCGGCATACGAACAACGGCGGAAGCATAATCTTTTCCCACATGATGTTTTGAACCGGATATTTCCAGCACATTAGGATCCTGAAGTAGCTTTGCCTCCAGCTGCTCAAAGGCCAAACCATCCTGAACCTGGGTATATAGTGATCCTTTTTGGTTATAACCCCAACTTCGGTTATACTGATAAGTGCTGTTTTGAGTAAACATTACAGCACCTGTAATGGTTATACACGCCAATACCAATTGCACGCATAAGAACACTTTTGTCAAAGGATTTTTCTTCCCAAACTGTATGGATCCTCTGAAAATTTTGGTGGCTTCAAATTTTGAAATATAAAATGCGGGATAGATACCGGAAGCTAAAGCGGTGAAAAGTAACATTACCAGAAGGAATAGCCAAAGACTAATATCTGTTAAACTTAATTCCATATTTTGCCGGTTGATTTGGATGAACCATGGCAGAAAAATTGTTATGGCCAATGTAACGCCGACAATAAGCGCAAAGGTGGTGACAACTACATTTTCTGCGAGAAATTGAAGCACGACTTTTCCGCGATTTGCACCGATCACTTTTCTTACACCTATTTCTTTTAATCGCCTGGCAGCGGAAACAATGGCAATATTGATGTAATTAAAACACGCCAGCCCCAGCATGAACAGCGCAATAACAGGTAACCCTATTCTTCCTTCTTGTGAATAATCATACGAAATTCCATCACGAATGTCTTTAGAATTCAAGTGCAGGTCTGCGATACTGTGAAAGGCGAAGGCACTAATCGCCCATCCTTCCTGTACTTCATTCTGTAATGCTTTATACTTTTTCATTTTTTCTTTAATCACTTCAAGATCCGAAGGATTGTCTACCTGAATTAATGTGCCGTTGATGAAAGCGCTCCAATCATTAAAGTTGTAGGAAGGATCGGCCATCTTTAAATTTTCAAAATTTAAAAGAAAGCTAAATTCAATAATATGTGCATCCGGGAAAGGTTCAGCAACACCTGTTACTTTAAACAACTTGCTTCGTTCTTCATTGAATTTGATCAGGATTTGTTGACCAATAGGGTTCTCTTCTCCAAAATATTTTTCAGACATTTCTGCACTGAGGATAATACTATTTGCATCCGTCAGTGATTTCGATGTACCCCATTTTAAAGGAAAGGTAAACATCTCTAAAAATGCAGGATCGGTATAGCGCACGCGTTCTGCGAAAACTTGTTCATCGCGTTTTACAATTACGTTTCCATCTTCAATGCGACAAACTTTTTTAACCTGTGGAAGATCCTGCTGAAGCATTTCACCCAATGGCCTTGGTGTACGCCCATATTCCTGAAGTGTTCCATCCATGTCACCGAAATATGTTACGACGTAAACACTGTTTTTATTCTTATGAAAATGATCGATACGGTGATCAAATTCCAGGAAGGAGTAAACAACAATGCATATTCCAATGGCAACAGATAAGCCGAATATGTTGATAAAGGAAGTAAGCGGGTTCTTTAACAAACTGCGAAAGGATGTTTTAAAGTAGTTTTTCAACATAGGGTAGGTGTTTATCGTATGGACTGTTCTTAAGTTGCTGATTAGGGTCGGTCTCAATAGCTTTATCATTTCCAGGGTATAGAGAAGTTTCGCTTTTCTAACGGCATATTGCTCCAGGTTTTCGCGATACACTTCCTCCATGTCTCCTTCAATCTCTTCCACGTATTTTCGCTTAATGAAGAACCGGAGTAATTGAAGTGGCCATTTTGGTGGCGCGGTATTGGTACGCTTCTTCATGTTGTTTTTAATTGGACCGAAAATTTCGGAATGGAAGCCCAGAGATCTGCTCTTATTTCTTTCATCTCCGCAAGAACTTTATGAGCATGTGACGTTGTGGTATAAATGCGTTTACGTTTTCCGCCTCTTTCCGGAGTGGCCTCACCAAAAGCAGATGTAAGAAACCCTTTCTCCTCCATGCGTTTCAGCGCAGACTGAATAGCGCCGACACTTAACTTTTGTTTTAACCTGCTTTCAAGTTCTCTTTTGATGGAGACTCCGTAGGCCTCTTGTTGCAACGCTGCAACAGTAAGGAGAACCAGCTCTTCAAACTCGCCCAATTTTGTTTTCTTCATAGATATTATTCCTAATTGCAGTTTTAATCAACAAATATACCAATATCAAAAACGACGAAATTTGACCATGTACATCGATTCGACTTATCTGGGGTGTTCGGTACCGTTCATCTTTGATTAAAAGCGGACTGTGAAAGCAAATGAGGATGCCTTAACGCCTGCGCGACTGCGTTACTTTAAATATTCGAATTCAGTCCATTTTCAGACTTTCCCGAATCATTAAATGCTTGCCGGATGATTTCTGATATCGACTTTACTAAAGTCGATGGCTGATATGAATATCTCTTTCCACGCATGACCCAATTAATTCCTCCCGTAAGTAGAACCAAATGTACTTTTTACCGGTTTGAAAAGAGTAGCTCTAAGGCTTAGTGAAAAAATCTAAAATGGCATCAATTCGGCACTATTCAATCGATAAGCTGTTCAAAAACCGGTTTTTCAGCAAATCCCGATTTAAATCCGTATCTTTGCACCATTCCTCCGATTATTACTATACTACCCTCGACCATCAACCCAGATTCGCCGTTGAAAGCTATGTGCCGCGTTTTTAATCGTATTTAATTAATTAATCAATAAACTACAATGAGACAACTTAAGATCAGTAAACAGATTACCAACCGGGAAAGCCAATCCCTGGACAAATATTTACAAGAAATTGGAAGGGTGGATTTGATTACTTCTGAAGTTGAAGTGGAGCTGGCCAAGCGTATTCACGAAGGTGATCAGGTGGCTCTTGAAAAGTTGACAAAAGCCAATCTTCGTTTCGTGGTGTCGGTTGCAAAACAATACCAGAATCACGGTCTTACACTGGGTGACTTGATCAATGAAGGTAATTTAGGACTGATCAAAGCGGCAAAACGTTTCGATGAAACACGTGGATTTAAATTCATCTCCTATGCCGTTTGGTGGATTCGTCAGTCTATTATGCAGGCCCTCGCTGAGCAAGCCCGTATTGTTCGTCTGCCGTTGAACCGGGTAGGGTCTTTAAATAAGATTTCAAAAACATTTTCCGACCTGGAACAAAAATTCCAACGTGAGCCTTCCGCTGAAGAACTTGCCGAAGTAATCGGTGTAACTACACAAGAGGTGATTGAAAACCTTAAGGTGTCTGGCCGCCATGTTTCTATGGATGCACCGTTCGCACAGGGTGAGGAAAACAGTCTACTCGATGTGCTTACCGATGCTGATGAACAAACTCCTGATTCCGGATTGTTATCCGATTCACTTAAAAAGGAGGTTCAACGCGCGCTTGCCACTTTAACCGTAAGGGAAGCTCAGGTGCTTGGTTTGTATTTCGGTCTTGACGGTGGTAACGCCATGACACTTGAAGAAATTGGTGAGAAATTTAGTCTTACAAGGGAAAGGGTACGCCAGATCAAAGAAAAGGCAACCCGCCGGCTGAGACATACATCGCGCAGTAAAACTTTGAAATCATACCTGGGATAACAGCTTCGTAAAGATTAGGAAAGCGTAGGAAAGATTTATATCTTTACTACGCATTTAAGAAATAGTGCATTTCAACAAGGGTCTCTCGGTTTTTGTTGTTTACGCCTTACTTAATTTAATAATCTTTCAAGTAAGTCTCTCATCAGACAAATCATTAAAAGTATTATTGCCAAGGTCAGTTAGAAGTAAAATCCTATTTGCCCGTTAGTTTAGTTTTTTTTTTAATTAATATATAATGCAAGGAACAGTAAAATTCTTTAATGAGACCAAAGGTTTTGGATTCATTAAACCGTCAAATTCAAACGCAGACATTTTTGTACACACTTCAGGTCTTATCGATAGATTCGTGAAAACGATCAGGTTGAATATGATGAAGAAAGAGGTAAAAAAGGTATGAACGCTGTGAATGTTAAACTCGTAAAATAATAAGTTTTAGACATAACATTCTTAAAGATAAACCGTCTCACAAGGACGGTTTATTTTTTTGTATTCATGTTTGGAATAACGGTTATGGTCTGGCTTCAGAGGAATAGAATCACATCCCTTAATACAGTTTGCTATTTCCGGGATGCCTTTTTATTTTAGTCACACGCTTTTAAATTCCATAAAATGAGATTCCTTGTATTCCTCTGTTTCTTATTTGCCGTCAACACCGCCTGGAGTCAATCGGAAGCTCTTCATGAAAATTATTTCGTTACCCGAGATCGTGTAAAAATATATTATGAAATAGCCGGCGAAGGGGATCCTGTTTTACTCGTTCATGGGTTTGTTGTGAATAGTCAATCATGGAAGAAGTCTGCATTGTATAAAGACCTGATCTCCGGAGGTTATAAAGTGATCATCCTTGATCTTCGTGGTAATGGAAAATCTGATAAGCCGCAAAAACCGGAGTCCTACACAAATGATATTGAAGCGAAGGACATCATGCAACTCATGGATAAGCTAAAAATAGATCAATATAAGGTTGTCGGCTATTCCCGTGGATCGATCATTGCATCGCGGTTACTGGTGTTGGACAAACGCGTCTCAAGCGTGGTACTTGGAGGAATGGGTGCTGATTTTACCAACCCGGAATGGCCACGCCGGAAATTGTTCTATCGCGCGTTAATGGGTGAACCTGTTGAAGAATTGAAAGGCTTTATTGATTATGTTAAAACTTCAGGACTCGATCAAAAAGCGTTGGCGTACATGCAGTATGGCCAACCATCAACGAGCACGGCTGAGTTGTTGGAGATAAAGAAACCAGTGCTGGTAATTTGTGGAACAGCCGATGAAGACAATGGTTCTTCCAAAACACTTGCTTCGATGATACCTTCGTCGACATATCTTCGCGTGCCTGGTGATCACAATAACACAGTGCATACGGATGCGTTTAGCCAGGGCGTTATTCAGTTTCTGAAAACACAAGACACGAAGTAAAAGATACGAGTTAACAGGTACGGGATACGAGGTCAAAGGTATGGTGCACAAGGTAGGAGGTAAGCGTTTGTTGTCTCAGTCATTGACTCCAATCTCTACTTAGTCTTGAACGTTGAACGCTGAACCTGTTAAATATCTTTGCTGCTATTAGACCTGGAGTAACGCTAACTTTTTACACTCCTTTTTACGGAATTAAACCGGCTGGTCTGTAATATTGCACTAAACCGTCGCTAAAAAAAATTACATGAAAGAAAAGCAGGTACACATTCTCATTGGTTGTGCTGATGCACGGGATTTAAGTCAGGTACAAATCGATGCAATTAATAAAGTAACCGCATCATTCAATGCGCAGGGCATCGACATTGAACTCCATTCGATTCGCGCAGCGGGTTCATTCATTTCACCTGATGTAGTGATGGATATCAAATGGACGTTTGAACAGGCACAGCGGAACTGTCCTGATCCCAGAATGAAAATTTCTTACTATGTTCATATCCAGACACACGGACACTTAAGCGAAGATTCTAATGATAATTATATAAGCCACGTTCACGACCTGCATGTTATTGATGGTTCGCCGTTAAATTGTGGGATGCTAAGTGCAAGCTCAGTCGGTGTTGAGATTGAACAGATGATTGTAACAGAAAAACCCAGCATCAACGTGAAGGGTAAAACCATTGTGATCGATAACGACACAAAAATAAAATACCTGTTACGTGAAATTTATGCTTATGATGGCTACCTCGCTGGTGACTTTATAAAAAGTATTGACTTGCTGCGAACGCATCCACGGCGCCAACGTACTGTACTTGAAAAGCATATTGTTACGGACCCGGATCTTAAGATGCTGGACATTAAGATTACCTCAGGTATTATGGATTATGCTATTCATGCCCTTATCCGGGTGGACGATGGTGATCCTGCTGTGCCTTTCTGGGATAGCGTACATCACGAAATAAGGAGACACGCGGAAAATAACCGACACGCCAAGGACTTGCTGATTAATCAAAGTATGAAGCAGAAACCACTGGCTGGACTGTTGTGCATGAGTGACCCAAGACTTTCATCGCGTTCACTTGCTGCAAATTATTATATGAAGCTGAAGAACATACAGCATACCGGCGAATACCTTCCCAACACAGTCTTCAATATGAGTGGAAGTTCCTTCGATATTCCGCAGACACCATTCGGTCCTTATGTAATCGGCGGTTTTTACTTCGCTGTAAAACACCTTAATCTGACTGATGAAATGGTTATGGGATACGATGCTAATCAGACTGCCCGGATCATTCAAAAAATAAAAAATGATCCATTAATGAACATGATTGTAGAAAAGTTCAAGGTAAATCTGATTGACATAAACCAAACCGACCTGGCTAACGGCGTATCGGGTTAAGCTATCAATTGCCGCGAAGACATTCCGGTTGCTTTACATTAACAATGGGCCAACAGGCTTTTCAATGCGAACCTGAGGATGTTAACCAACCAAGTTTTCGCTATACTGATTTTTCACGTTGGCCTGGAAGTACTTTCCGATTGAACCACGCATCATCTCATGGTAAACGCTTTCGGGCACACCATAGTAATGCCAAACCTCTCCATTTTTTCTGAACGTTATCTCTAAAGTTAAGGTCTCCCGATCGTACCCGACTCTTGATGCCATTGAAGAATCAACCTTTTGTCTTTTCATCATGATATTAAATTCCACTTTTGAAAAGAAAATCCCAAGAAAGAAATTAAATTTTGATGTCTTTTAACCGATCGGTCCACGCTGTAATATGCTCGTACATGATCCTGTATATTGTCCGAGGAAACGAAATTACGGGAGTTAGCGGTTATCATTCAGTACTATTTTTTTGTTTTCACATTGTAGATTACATCCACAAGGCCATCATTAAAAATATCGTGTGAGATTTCCCAAAACATGATTCCGTCAAGTTTGTTGTCAATCACATAATTTGTTTTTAATGCGATTGATTTTCGGTCGTCAAACGTAGCAAAAAGTTTTTCCTTTGGATGGTAAGCATATGGCGCCTTGGCGACATCGTCCCAATAAAACTCAAACCCTTTCAGTCGTGAAGAAAAATCTCTGAAGTCAATACCAGTTTTGAATTTTCCCGATTGATATAAACCGTTCTTAATGTCTGGTACATTTTCCCAGACCCGCGCGTAAAATGCTGCTCCGATCACGATTTTATCTCGTGGAACACCGATACCGATCAGATATTGAACCGCATTGTGGGTTGATTCTTTTTGTGAAGGAGTACTGTACAGCGCAGTATGATGACCGGTAACAGTAGAGTAACCGTTGATGAGATCGTATGACATGACGTTCACGCGGTCTACTTCCCGCATTACTGCTGCCCAATCTGTACTTTCATCCAGAAACTTTTGAAAGCCACCTGCGGCAAAGCTTAACTCATACTGATCGCCAAGGGTTTTACGAAGTATTTTTACCAAGGTTGTAAAGTTGGATTTGTCTTGCGGTTTATAGGGGTGCCCAGGGTATCCTTCGATCGCAGGATATTCCCAGTCGAGGTCTAGACCATCTGCTCCAAATGACCTGCAAAGCGCTAACGTCGATTCAGAAAATTCCGTTATACCTTCTTTTGTTGAGAACACATCTGAACAGGTTTTACATCCACCCCAACCGCCAAGTGAAAGAATTATCTTGAGCTTGGGATTTCGATTTTTAAGATTTACAAGTTTTGATATTGTTAATGAGTCAAGTTTGTTATCAACAGTAAGCTTGTTTCCCTGCAGATGACAGAAGCTAAAAATAATGTGACTAAGTTTTTCCGCTGGAAGACTGTCAACCATTTCAGGTCCACGTGAATAATAAGCGATGATGTTAAAATCTTTGTTTTGTGAAAAAGAGACAGAAACAATCATTAGCAATAAAAGGAAACACAGCACACATGATTTCATGAATGATTTGATTAGGATTGAAACTAAATCGGAAAATACGATGCACTTTAAACCTGGGCAAGTATACAGGCAAAGTGTGTCAGTGTGTTATAAAAAAATCAGCCGATATATCAACCATCAGCGGGATTCGAAGGAATAAAGTTGGCTTCAAAGCTAGAAAGATTGGCAAGTGTGTGTGATGTGGAAACAAACTTTCATAAATTGATATGAGAATTAAACGGACCACATCTGCCATGAAATTAAATGATTATAAGCACTGCTTCAACTTAAGTTACGATCAATTTATATCTCAGCATAACATCCATGGTAGCCAGATACAGGAAAACAGGCGTTATGAAAAAATGACAAACCTGATTCTGGTCGAAATGTCCGACGATCAATTTTTCTTCTTCAAGGACAGCAAATTAAAAATGATTTATATTTCAAATGATGTTGTAGCCAAACAGTTGTGGGCCGAATTCAAAAACACGACAGAGGCCAACACACCCGGAAAAATAGTTCGTTCCCGTGCAGGTAAAACCGCGAACCAAATAATTTTCGCGGGGTCAGGTATTACAGCGTCAATAGCCGGTAACGATGTTGCCTTCATAGAATTATATCCGACGTGTTCGCTCCAAGATTATCTGGAGAATATTTATAGTGAAGTGCAGCCTTTTATCAGATAAGTATCGTGAAGAAGTTGCCTGTATTTGCACGGCTGGCGTTAAAGGTACACCTATTCAGCACGTGGTCGATCTTTTGTGGATATATCGACGCGCGGTACATACACTTTATGCAAAGCTTTGTCAAACACACTATCGATCAAACGAATGTAAGGCGATCTGGATGTTTATTTCGAAATACAGTGTAAACCTGGCCCGCCTTGACCGATGAAGAAGTTTAGCGATTAGAAAAAGTATCACGAAGTGTTTCTCGGAAATGACGGGCGAAGTATAACTTTGCATCAGAATAAATTATTAAACGAGCGAGCGTGAGTACCATTTATCAACTCAAAATTGAACTTCCAGAGGCCCATCCCAAGGTCTGGCGGAGGATTACTGTACCGATTGATATATCCTTCGAAGATCTCCACTACATTATTCAAATCTCCATGGGGTATGAGGATGCGCATGAGTTCGAATTCAAGATCAATGAAACCACAGTCCGAGATTTCGGACCCGAAATTGACACGGGTGACAATCCTCATGATAGAGACACCCTGGTTACATTTCTGGATGAATTGGTTACAATGGTCAAGACAAAGTTTACATACGTGTATAATCTTCAGGACCACTTGTACCACCAAATCACACTTGAAAAAATAGCTACTTCCGCGGAAAAACCGGGGTACCCTGCTTGCATTGAAGGGGAAGGAGCAAACCCGTCTGGTGAACTTTTCGACATTGAAGAAGTCAATGCGTTGCTTAGGCGCTATTCGGAAGAACAGGAAGAACTCGATGCCGAAATGGAGGACCCTGACCTGGACGACGAAGATGACGATTTAGCATATGATGATGAGGAGGACACCGAATATGAAAGACTGAAACACCTGAAATCTCCGCAGGATGTGTTGAATGACGAAGAGAGCAGGGAAGCCATGGAGGAGTGGATCAATGATGCCCTGGCGGACAAAAGCAGTGTAGAATACAAGACTTTTATGCGATTGGTAAACCAAAGCAATAGTGAAGAGAAAGCTACTGCCATGATCCTGGAAGCCCTTTCCATCGAGTGGTTTTATGAACGGAAATATGGAATCGATCAATTTGACAAGCGTTACGAATATAACCTTAATAGACTTCCGCATGCACCTGAGGAAATACCTTCGCTTGATTATGCTGCCGGGGTACTCGACAAGAGCACAAGAGGCATTCCCTTTGCTGCCATTGAATATTTGCATAACGACATTTCCAGTGAGTCAACAGCCATCATCGTTAAAGCACTCAGGAACTTCTCAGATCATCAATATTGCTGGGCAGATTGTATCAATGCTCCCATCTGGTATTCCTTTGCGGCAGAAGGACATATAGTCGAGGAATTAATCGACGCTGTAATCGGATTTTACGGACGCGACAACAAGAATGAAACCGACATGCTGCATGAACAGGGACAATACCTGATCGGAAAACTTGCCCAAAAATATCCTGACATTACTGTTCAAAAGGTTCTTGCAACGATTGAAAAAGACGCTGAGGTTGGCGGTAAGGATGCTGTCTATTTCCTTTTCGATGTGTTTGACTTCTGTAACATCGATAAATATAAAGACCGTCTGATTGCACTTCTTAAACGTGACGATATTTCGTGGCATGATATGTTTGCTTCTACGATTTCTCATCTACAGATTAAAGATGGACTCCCTATATTGAAAGAACAGCTTAGGCGCCTCGAATCAAAAAAAGAGGAAAAGAATTTCTGGAACGACCATCATATAACCGAACTAGAAGAAGCTATCGAGGAACTTGAAAAAGGAGAAGATTATCATGATGTAGCGATGCCCATTTGCCTGACGCGCGGCACTACATGGAGAGAAGAATATGCTGACGCCGAAGAGGGGTTCTATGATAATGAAAGGTTCGGCGACGATGATTTTGATTGGGGAACTTTCGGCCAATTTGATCAGGATCGAGAATTGAGTTGGAATTCTAACTACGATCAACAACCGATTATCAAGGAGAATAAAACAGGCCGCAACGATCCATGTCCGTGTGGAAGCGGTAAAAAATATAAGAAGTGCTGCCTTGATAAGGAACCTGAATGAGAATAGCAATTGAGCCGTAAGGTGACACCTTTTCTTTGATCGGTTATCGATATTATTGCTTATTGTATTTCCGCCTGTTTCTTCGGCTTGTCAGTTGTAAATCGATCTAAAACGTTCGAGCAGTGATCACCTATAAATTTTCTTATTTCGTCTGCAACAGGATGCGGTATTTGAACCTTTTCAATTTGCTGTATTATTTTTTTTGCATGGTCTATTGGAAAATAAACTCGTTGAATTTAAGGAGAATGAATCAATAGCCATTTCTTATCAACTGTTCAACGAACTTGCGATGACCTGTCATTTTTTTGGTGTCAATTTGATTGGAAAGCTGCAACTAAAGCGAAAATCCTAAATGTCACCTTTTTTTAATTTTTGGTGACAAGATTTGCGAACTAAATGTCACCTTTTCTCGTAAATTGGTGACATGGATACGAAGACGCATACTTATATCGAATCGGTAATATCTCGAAGAAAGCCGGGAGAAATCGTCTTTCCGACCGAATTTAGAGGAAAAGGAAGCCAGGCGGCCATAAAAAAGGCAATGTCTCGAATTGCTAAAACAGGTAAAATCAACCGACTGGCTCACGGGATTTACTATATTCCTAAAACAGATCCGAAACTTGGCAAACTTCGGCCTGATCCTGAACAAGTAGTGAAGATGGTAGCTCAAAAGGAGAAAATCCGGGTGCGGCCGGCCGGTGCGTATGCGTTGCACCGACTGGGACTTACCACTCAAGTTCCAACGAAACGTGTTTACATCACTGACGGAAATTCTCGCCAATTCAAATTAGGCAACATACAGATTCGGTTTAAATCAACGTCTGCTAAAAAGTTTGCCATGAAGGGTGAAATAAGTAGCCTGGTAATTCAGGCAATTGAGGAAATAGGTGTACAGCATATTAGTAAAGAAATTCAGATGAAGCTCGGTGCCTTCTTATCAAAAGAAGATCCCAAAATTCTTCAACATGACTTGCGTCTTGCTTCAGCAAAAGTGAATGACTATATCGTAAAGCTTATGAAGTTAATACAATCAAATGACTAACTGGCTGAAACTAACAGACGATCAACGAAGAGCTTCCATCGCTGAAGTTGAATATATCACAGGAATCCAGGCCAAGGCGATTGAAAAGGACTGGTGGGTAACGCTTACCCTTCGCGCCTTATTTCAAGGGGCGTATGCGCAACATATTGTTTTTAAAGGTGGAACCTCTCTTAGTAAATGTTGGAAGTTAATCTCACGCTTTTCGGAAGATATCGACATAGCTCTGGCACCGGAAGCTTTCGAAATGAAGTATGAGAAAGATCCATCGAAAAGTTATGTCGAGAAACTTAAGAGAGCAGGTTGTGTCTTTACAAGTACTAAACTGAAAGAAGATCTCGAAGCGCAGTTCCTAAAACTTGGTGTGCCAAAAGATTTCATTCTCATAGAGGCGGAATCAATTCCAGAGAACAGGCCCGACACCGATCCACAAACCTTGCACGTTAAGTATAAACCTTTGTACGATCCGAACCCATATATCGCTGACGAAGTCAAAATTGAAGTGAGTGTCCGATCGTTGAAAACACCTTTCTCAAAAGCAGCGATCCAATCGATATTATCGTTGGAAAATCCTTCAGATTCATATCAGGAGGAACCATTACAAATTGATGCCGTGGAGCCACACAAAACGCTTTTGGAGAAGATTTTCCTTTTGCATGAAGAGTTTGGTAAGCCAGATGTAACCAAGATCCGTTCTGAAAGAATGTCAAGGCACCTATACGACTTGAGTAGCATGATTGATACGGATGCGGAAGCAAAGGCTGTCAGCGATGATCAACTATACCAAGACCTCATTCATCATCGTAAATGTTATCAACGAATTAGATGGGTTGATTACGAAACTTTAGGCTATAGTACTATCAGTTTCATCCCGCCAGATAACATTATAGATCTTTATCGACAGGACTACAAGACCATGCAGGAAGAGATGATTTATGGTAAGGCAGCTTCTTTCGATGAGTTAGTTGCTCGTCTACAATCTTTACAAGCGAAGTTCAGAAACAAACAGCGTAGCTTTTTAAATTTACATTATGAGCAATGAAAAATTTTCCAAGCGATTAGGTTACGGGCCAACCGAAAAACCTATAGGTTACCAGGGATGACGCACCAGAGGGCTTAAGAGGTTTTTTGATTCAACTATTGTATGAGCTTGAATACTCACCAAGTACATGTCGACAAATCATTTGCAGAGTGCTCCGATCTACTCCCGATCGGAACACCTGGAGCGAATTTCCAAATATAGACGGAGAAGTACATGACCTTATATCGAGTTGTGAATGGTACTATGTCTATGATATTATCGAATCTTTCGCTGAGAAAATGGATCTCACAATAAAAATAAAATTTCAATCTGAGCTTAATGACTACTTTAAGGTTAACGGGATTGGGTGGAAACTTGTCAACGGTAGAATCGAGTATCGAGGTGAAGAGAATTTTGAGAATGCATTAAGAAGGGTCGTAACAGTTTTAGAAGGAGCGAGTCTTTCTACTGCGAAGTCTGAGATTAAGGAAGCGATAACTGACTTATCAAGAAGACCACAGCCTGACATAACAGGCGCAATTCAACACTCATTAGCTAGCTTAGAGTGTGTCAGTAGAGAAGCAACCGGTGACAAAAATTCAACTCTTGGCGATTTGATGAAGAAATATCCAGGCGTTATTCCAACACCACTTGATCAAGCCGTCACGAAGATTTGGGATTTACTTCGGAGCAAGGACGGCATCTAAGAGAGGGTCAAGAGCCATCTTATGAGGAAGCTGAATTAGTTGTTCAGGTGACCGCTTCTATAGCAACTTATCTAGGAAAAAAAATAAAGAGTAAACGACCTGATGCCCCACCGACTCTCGAAGATTCATTTCCTTTTTAAAAGACAATACTGACACTTCCCGCCACTCGCGTTTTGTCAGCAATTTGTCAGCATAAAACAAAAATCCCTTGCAAACTTTTGATTTACAAGGGATTCATTATGTTTCTAGTAGCCCCGGCAGGAATCGAACCTGCATCTTCAGAATCGGAATCTGAAATTCTATCCATTGAAATACGGAGCCATATTTTAAATCGCGGACCTGCATCTCAGATTCGTCCGAAAGGGCAAGAGTTCCCGGCTGTCTTCGAACCTTGTGGTCGATAACCAACCTCGAACTTCAAACCTCAAACTCTAACTTTCTCAAGCCCTTCGTTCCTGGTCAGCCAAAACGTTGGACTTTTAACCATGAACTTTGAACTCGTCGCCGGTCAAGGCGCAAAAATAACGAAAGTTACGGTCTAAAAAATTCAGGGTTAAAAAAACCTGGCCGGAAGCTCGTTTTCATCGAAGAAGGCTACGAAATATGGGGTGTTAAACCATGGAATGGGGTAGAATGCCGGTAAAATGCTAAAATCCGTATATTCTAAATATTCTTTTTCTGAATGTCTCAAGAAAAGTCCATGAATGCTTTTCGTCCCGGAAAATTTGATCAATAGCGGCCTGAAACTGTTCCTGAAAGTTGAATCCTTTTTCAATATAAAAAAGCCGGCCAGCATGATGAAGTGGGGATATTTTTATAAGGTCTCGCGGATTTAGTAGCAAAAGAATGGCGATGTATTTATTTACCGATTGAATTTCATGCATCATTTGAAGGCGGGCAATGTAACCTTTCGGCTGGTAATCGAGGATGATGAGATCGATGTCAGGAGTAAGGTTTTGCAAACAATGCTTTTCAGTCTGAAAGCGCACCACTTCACAACCCATCCGTTGAAGTTGTTGATCAATCATTCTCTCATAAGTCTGATCAGACGATGTGAGATATACTTTTTTATTGCTGAACACGGTGCTTATTATTTACACTTAACATGTCAAAGAGTATGCTAAGTATAGAAATGCACTGTGCTGCGGGTTTCTCAAAAATTGTTTTCTCAAATTGAAACAAACATTCCTTCAATTTTGTAAAGTTCTCGCGAGTTTAATCGATCGCCATCAGGTCCAGGTTAACTTGCGTGCTAATAATTTCGCACGTAGATCGCAATGTCGCGTATCATGTTCTTTGTAAAGGCGTATGATAAGCCTTTGTCAACAAATGATCTTTCGGGTTCAGGCAGGAAGAAGGAGGCTACGTTCGGAACCTGAAGTCCCCACGATCCTGACTGTTGCACTTCTCCGGGTATGACTAATACCAGGTGGCCCGCACCTACGGCATTTTGATAAATGGCAACCACTGCTTTTTTAGAATTTGCTAGATTTTGTGCCTTGTTAAGGATCTCCTGATCATATACAGGACCAAGTGACGTCCATGTTTTGCTTTCTTTTAGGAACTGGGCAATTTCATTTACAGTCATGTACCGTCCTGATTTTGCCGAATAAAAATCATTGACTTTATATACCGTATTCAGTGACTCACATTGAAATTTATTACATGCTTCACCTTCACCGCCTGCGTTTCCGCAGTGGATGAAATTTTGCAATGATGTATTTAAGTCCTTTTTCCAGTTTGTGTTAAGCGTTTGTCCCTGGCCAATAGATAAAGAAAGTGATAGCAGAATTGTAAAATAGAGCTTCATATGATAAGTTTCCTGGTAAAAATTTAATTCGGAAAGATATGCATTCGCTGCAATTCAATTCAAGCCAAAAAAACAGTATGTATGGCGTTTCATGTTATATGTAAGATTTGCACAAGACTGAATATTATTCCGAAAGTATGATTTCGACACGTCGATTTTTACGACGTTCTTGCATGGTGGCATTTGATGCAATCGGTTGTTTACTTCCTTTCCCTTCGTAAGTAATACGTACTATTTGGATGCCCTTATTTATAAGGTAATTGGCAACTGCTTCTGCACGATCTTTCGATAATTTCAGATTAAGCGACTCACTTCCGCTGTTATCTGTATGACCTGTAATCTTTGCCTTGAGCTTATTGTGCTTCCGAAGTAAATCCGCCAGTGAGTCAAGCCGGAAGGTAAAGTGGTGATTTAGTCGTGCACTGTTTACTTCAAACAATACCTCATCAAGAATAACAAGCTGTTCATGATATATTAATACGCTATGGGATTGTTTCATTATGGTATGCGGTGGACGCTGTGCCATTAGTGTATCGTCTTTTAAACCGGGTTCGGTGATCCTTGGTTTAGGCGTTTTGCCACCATCTTTGTATCCCTTAAAACGATGACGCCGTTGTCTCTTTCGCCACCCGATGTAGCCACGACATTTCTTCTTAAAACAAATCAACTTTGAGAAGATGGTATGTCTTCCGGCTTCCTTGCGATAAAGCAGTTTTTTATTCTCCGTAGAGAGGTGAGATACAAAGAATGGTTTTTTTCTCCTGGAATTTTCCTGTGCACTTCCCAACAACGTCATGAAAACCAGGAACACCATAAGCAGTAAGGTTTTCATGATCAAATAACGCATGGCTGCCGGTTATCTTATACTAGACGTTATCTGTTTTCGAATTAATATTCCGGTTTAAAAATATTATCATTGCGCTCAGTGAAGAAGCGGTACTTTCAGTGGATATTCTTCATGCCGTAATGCGATCAAGCATTTGCGAATTATTGATTTTTTGCACCAGTGTTTGTATATCAAATGGCTTCTCCAGATAATCATCACCTTTAGCATTTTCCGCAAGCGCCTTAAGGTATGGTGCTGCTGATAAAAAAAGTACAGGGATATGCTGACTTGCTTCATGGGATTTCAGCCATTTGCAGATTTCAAGTCCATTGATGCCTGGTAGCTCAATATCCACGATAAACAAATCTGGCCACCGATCGGTCATTGAAATAATCGGATAGCCTGTAGAAAATATTGTCACCTGGAATCCGGAACGACTTAGTCCCAGATATAACAAATGCTGCAGGTCTTCATCGTCTTCGATGATATAAATCTTGTTGCCCATATCCTACAAGCTTAAGAAACTCATACCATCAGAATCAAACGTGGAGTTGCTCAAATAATGTCACCGATTGGGCATATTGTGGCGTATAGCCTAAACGTTATGCGAATCGTTTTATCGCTATGGTTTCTTTACCTTGTAGCCAGGGCCATAAACAACACGTCCGGGAGTAGCCCCTGTATGTTCGCCTTTGTTTAAGACTTGTGTTCCGTTAACAAAAACGTGTACCATACCCGTTGCGTACTGCTTTGGTTGATCAAAAGTGGCGTGATCTTGAATAGTGGCTGGATCAAACACAGCGACGTCAGCAAAGTAGCCGGGTTTTAGCAAACCCCGCTTTTGGATGTTTAGGTTAGCAGCAGGCAGCGCAGTTAACCGCCTAATAGCTTCCTGTAGGCTCATCAGTTTTTCATCCCGGACATATTTTCCGAGAAGCCGTGCAAAGGTCCCGTACGCACGTGGGTGTGTTCCCCAGTCTGCAAAGATTTTATCATCGGACATAGAAGCACCATCCGAGCCGAAACTCACATAGGGTTGTTGAATTATTTTTTTGATGTTTTCTTCGGATTGCTGGTAATAAATCGCAGCTATTGTTGATTTGTCACGCATGACAAGGTCGATTACCGTTTCGTCTGCATCCTTTCCATGCATCCGCGCGACCACATCCAGTCTTTTTCCGCGGTACTTTTTATTGAGCGAGTCTAACCGGAATCCCAGTAACTGAACATCCTTAGGATCTGAATTTTTGTAGGGGATACCGTCGCGCATTTCCTGTAGAACTTTTCTTCGGATCGCAGGATTTCTAAGACGTTTACGCATGGCTACGGCACCACCATCCTGTACCCAATTGGGTAAACGTGCTGTTAACCCGGTAGCACTGGCGATATATGGATAATTATTGGCTGTGATTTTTAGTCCAGCTTTGCGTGCGCTGTCAATTTTACTAAGCAGGGTATCAATCTTCGGCCAGTTACGTGCTATGTTAATCTTCAGGTGATAGATCTCTACAGGTATTTTCGCCTGGGCGGCTACCTGAAAAGTTTCATTCAGGGCAGGTAGAATGAAATCTCCCTCACTGCGCATGTGTGTTGTAAAGATACCGCCGTACTCCGCGGCTACCCGCGCAAGTTCAATCAATTCATGGGTGGACGCATAGTCCGCGGGCGCATAGATCAGTGAGGAACCAACGCCCATAGCACCCTCTTCCATTGCCTGTTGGACGAGTGCTTTCATGCGATTAAGTTCTTCTGGTGTGGGATCGCGTTTGTCATATCCAACTTCGTGTATGCGTACCGTTGTAGCACCCACAAAGGAGGCTATGTTCGGCGAAACACCTTTCTTCATTGCCCACGTAAAATATCCGCCGAGGGTAGTCCATAGACTGTCAACCGGTTTTGTGTTTTTTCGTTTCACCGGTCCAGGGCTCCAGCCTTCGCCGAATACTTCAAGAGTTACGCCTTGCTTAATATCACTCATTGATCGCCCATCCATCAACAAACTTCTGTCGGCCCAGCTTAACATATTGATAAAGCCAGGCGTAACGGCCAAACCGTTAACATCAATTTCTTTTCTCGCATGTAGTTCTTTCAGATTACCGATTGCCGCAATGGTATCACCCTGGATCGCTATATCACCAACGAAAGGTGAAGATCCTGAGCCATCATAGATGGTTCCGTTACGCAGCAGCACGTCGTATGTGGGTTGTGGCCCGGAGGTATATGCAATGGATATAACAATAATAACAACGGTAAGAAATCCGGTCAGTAAAAAATAACGCATAGGCGTAAAGTTACCTATAGTTAAAAAGCATTTCGGACAAATAAAACAGAAGTACTAAAATTATTTTAGCACAGTAAAGTGTGTGCACGCGATTTACAGGCTGCCGTGTTGTGGGCTTACAAATTTACTTTCAGGCCAATATTTGCAGTAAGATTGCCCATGCCGAAAGAAACGCGTTGTGCCCGCCCGGGCTTGCTATTGTCTGGGGGACCGTTGCGTGTATCATTGATTACTTTTTTAACAAAAAACGTTCGTTTAGTGCGTTCATCCATTGTTTCAAGCAAATTTTGGCCATCGACTTCATATTTGGTAATTTCTTTTTCTTTCGGATAGTGGCTGATGCTATTAAAGGAGATTTCAGAAAACAAAGAAAGGGATTCTGTTAATTTGAAATTCACACCAACGCCGCCACGCATCCCGATGGAGATTCCTCCCGTATATTTTTCATGCACGATAAATTTTGCTGGTTCAAACTCGAGATCATTTGAAGTTGTAGCGTGTTCGTGCTCAAGTTTGGCAATTGCAAACACAACACCCGCAGATACGTAAGGTCTGAGCTTGTTCCCCGGCGCTGTAAGGACTAATGACGGAGAAATGAGCATCACATTGGCACGTGATGTCGCCTTCCCACGACTAAAAGAAACTACTTCACCATCTATAATGTCTTCGGATATGGAAGTTGTCTTATACTTTTTTCCATGACTATATTGTCCGTTGATTTCAACGCCAATAATTTCATTAATCGGATAACCGATCGTTAACGATGCACTAAAACCCGAGCTGTACGAACCCTTCACGGCTACAGTCTCATCAATGTAGGAAGGAAT
>Ga0196965_1000327_pt1 | contig 31890 bp, 18 predicted proteins | sample S1_20metaG_FD_148668 | JGI IMG/M metagenome (GOLD analysis project Ga0196965, IMG submission 148668) | Soil microbial communities from Anza Borrego desert, Southern California, United States - S1_20 | ecosystem: Environmental > Terrestrial > Soil > Desert | place: USA: California | collected...
CGCGTAGCCCACCTTCCGGGCGTCGGCGAGGAAAGCGTCCGCCCCGGCCCGTATCGAGGCTCGGAGGGCGGCGGTCTCCGCGCTCGTCAGGCGGGTGCGGGCGGTGACGAGAGTGATCGTCCCGAGCGTCGCGACGCTGTTCCAGCCCGGAGCCGTCGCGGCGGCGGCCCGGAAGTGGGGCGAGGCGCGGAGAGCGGCGGCATATTCGGGCTTGCCGGTGGTCGCGAGCAGCTCGGCCGCGGCCCAGTAGAATTCGTCGCCATGGTCCGAATCGCCATAGGCGCCGCTGCCGGTGAAGTCGGCGATCGCCCAGACCTCCGGGTTGCGACGCGCCGCCGCCCAGGCCTTTTCGGCGGCTTCGAGGCAGCGCCGGGCGAAGACCGGGTCGATCTTCCGCCAGATTCGGGCGCATTGAGCCGCGGTGGCGGCGAGGTTCAGGGTGGCGCCGGTGCTCGGCGGGAAGAGCTGGCGCTTCTCCTTGTCCTCGTGCGGCGCGAGCGGGAGTCCGGTCCAGCGGACGTCGGCGACCTTGTGGTGGGCCATGCCGGAGGCAGGGATGTCGCTGAAGACGAGGCCGGGGACGCTCTGCTTCTGTCCCACCGGCACCGAAAGGCGGGTGCCGTCCGGCACCTGCATCTTGAGGAGGAATTCCACCTGCCAGCGCGCTTCGTCGAGCAGGTCGGGGACTCCGTTCCCGGCCTCGGGGATGGCGGCCCGGCCGTCCGCGAAGCGGGTTCGGGCGTGGCGTTCCCAGGCGTTGAGCAGCGTCCAGACCGCGATTCCGCCGTTCACCACATATTTGCCGTGATCGCCGGCATCGTACCAGCCGCCGGCCACGTCGAGCGTGTAGGGGCAGCCCGGCCAGCGATTGCCCTTCGAATCGGCGCCGGCGACGCAGGTGGCGCGCTCGCCGACATGGCCGGCGGGCCGCGCCCGCTCCCGGCCCACGTACCGCGCCTCGATCGGGGTGCCGGCGCGATTGTGGTAGAAGTAGGCGAGCGCGTCGGAAGGCAGCCGCTCGTAGAGGCCCGGCGAGATGGAGAATGCCCGGCTCGCCGCCTCCCCGACGACGATCCTGTAACCGGAGCCGGCCTTTCGGAAGCCGCTGAAATCCACGCGGTGGACATGCTCGCCCGACCAGAGGTCGTCGCCGAAGACGGCTGTCCGGCCGGTGGCCCGGGTGCGCCCCGCGGAGTCGACGAGCCGCCAGCCGAGCGGCGCCTTGGACGGGTGAGCGAGCACAGCCTTTTTCGGCCCGTCGGGCAGAAGCCCGAGCTGGTTCAGCCGCACCGGGGCGGGCTCGCCGGCGGCGGCGAGGAAGGGAAGGGCGGCGGCGAGAAGGATCGGTCTCATCTCTGCGCGGGCTCCGTCATTGCGGGCGAGTAAGCGTGAAGACCGAAGACGGCGCCGACGAACCCGCCGGCTGTCTTCGTGCTGAGGATCTTGCCGTCCTCCCGGCCGCCGAGGGTCCGCCATTCGCCGCGGCCGGCCGCGTAGGCGAAGCTGTATTCCGCCTTATTCGCCTCGATTCGTAGACGGACGGGGGCTCCGATAGCGGCGGACAGCGGCGCCGAGGCGATCAGGGCCCCTTCCGCCGGGTCGCTCGGCCCGGCGCGGCGGCGAAGCTCGACGACGGGACGCCCGCCGCGCCGGGCGACGGCGAGGTAGAAGAAATATTCGTCGTTCTGCAGGGCCGCGAGCCCCGCGGAATCGCCCTCCTTGCCGGGCGTGAAACGGACCACGGTCGAGGCCGAGGCATCGAGATGCTGCTGGCGCCGGGCGAGGAAGGCCGGGTTGCCGAACCCGCCGAGCGGAACGCCGCGGGCCTCGAGGCGAAGCTCTCCGCCGGCAAGTGCGTACCAGCGCTCGCGGGGATTGCGCATCATCATCCAGCGGTACGGAAGCGCCCGTCCGTCGAACTCGTCCGCGACCGCGAACGCGCCGCTGGTCGGCACCGGCGGAGCGGGTTGCGGGGGAAGGTTCGGGCGGCGGCGGACGTAGGGGATCAACTCCCCCGGCCGGGTTATGTGCGGCCACCCCCGCTCCCAGGTGACCGGCAGGAGGAAAATTTCGCGGCCGGTATTGTAATGGTCGCCCTCATAGGGCCGGACGGCGAGGAAGGTCGCCCACCACTCACCCGCCGCCGTCTCGACGAGGTCGGCGTGGCCGGCCGAGGTGATCGGATCCGGGCGGTCGCGCGGCAGGTCGCGTTGGGTCAGGATCGGATTTCCCGGATAGGCCTCGTAAGGCCCGTCCGCTCGCCGGCTGCGCAGCACGACCTGCGAATGGCCCTCCGCCGTGCCGCCTTCGGCGGCGAGGAGATAGTAATAGCCGTCCTTGCGAAGGATGTGCGGCCCCTCGATCCAGATCGGCTTCGTCGAGAGGTCGACTCCGCCGTTCACCAGCACCTTGCGCGGCCCGAACGTCTTCTTCGCGGCGGGATCGAAGCGCTGGATCCAGATCGCCCGGTGCCCCTCGTAGAGCGGTTGCCCTTCCGGCGGGCCGTTGTTCAGGATCCAGACGCTGCCGTCCTCGTCGAAGAAGAGGGAAGGGTCGATCCCGCCCTCGAGCTCGGGCAGCCAGACGGGGTCCGACCACGGCCCCGCGGGGTGCTTGGCGGTGATGACGAAATTGCCGCCGCAATCGACGCAGGTGTTGAGGATGTAGAAGGTGCCGTCCCGATGCTCGATGGTCGGAGCGAAGACTCCGCGCGACAGGCCGAGGCGGCCGAAATCGAGCTGGTCCGGGCGGTCGATGGCGTTGCCGATCTGGGTCCAGCCGACGAGGTCTCGGCTGTGGAAGACCGGGATTCCCGGAAACCAGGCGAAGGTCGAGGTGACCAGATAATAATCGTCGCCGACGCGGGTGAGGCTCGGGTCCGGATAGAAGCCCTTGAGGATCGGGTTGCGATAGTCGCCGGCGCTCGCCGGAAGCGCGTCGACGGGGTCGGACCCGCGATAGTCGAACCGCTCGAAGCGCGCCGTCGGCGCCCCCGCCGGCGAGTCCCGCGGGCTCGCGCAACCCGCGGCGAGCAGCGCTGCGACGGCTGCCGCGGCCGCCCTCACGCCGCGGCCGCCAGTTCGGGCGCGGCGCAATTGTCGAGGATGAACTGCCTGTGCGTCGGCATGTATTCGGCCGAATTGTGGGTCGCCTCGGCGATGTGCCTGAGCCTTCGCCTCGTCTCCTCGATCGGCATGATGTCGGCGACCGGATCGTAGGTCCTCGCCTTCATCAGCTGGCCGATCATCACCGCGAACCAGCTGGTGTCGTTGAACAGCTCGTCATTCTCGCGGAAGGTGCGGCCATAGGCCTCGAACACCCGGATCTTCTCGGCGAGCCGGTCGGGGATCGCCATGGTCCGGCAATAATTCCAGAATTCGGAATCGTCGCGCTCGGTCGCCTTGTAGTGGAGGACGAGGAACTCCCTCACGATCTCATATTCGTTGAGGACGATCCGGTTGAAGCGGTCGATGTCGGCCTGCTGGAAGCTACGGTCCGGGAACATCGTCATCAGCCGGGAGAGGCCGCTCTGGACCAGCCAGATGCTGGTCGATTCGAGCGGCTCCAGGAAGCCCGCGGCAAGGCCGAGGGCGACGCAATTCTTGATCCAGAACTGCTTGCGCCGTCCGGTCTTGAACGGGACCACCCTGGGATCGGCGAGCGGCTTTCCGTCGAGGTTGCTCATCAGGATGTCGATCGCCTCGTCGTCCGACATGAAGTCGCTCGAGAAGACGTGGCCGTTGCCGATCCGGTGCTGGAGCGGGATCCGCCACTGCCAGCCGGCCTTGCGGGCGGTGGAGCGGGTGTAGGGCGTGATCTCGGCCACGCTTTCGCACGGAACGGCGATCGCGCGGTTGCAGGGGAGGTAGTGCGACCAGTCCTCGTAGCCCGCCTTCAGAGCCTGCTCGATGATCAGGCCGCGGAAGCCCGAGCAGTCGATGAAGAAATCCGCCTCGACCTTGTCGCCGCTCTCCAGAGTGACCGATTCGACGAAGCCGTCGTCGCCGCGCAGATTGACGTCGACGATCTTGCCCTCGCGGCGGATGATTCCGCGCCCCTCGGCGTAGCGGCGCAGGTAGCGGGCGTAGAGGCCGGCGTCGAAATGATAGGCGTAGGCGATGGCCGACAGCGGCGAGTTGCCGGCGTCGAACGGGCGCATGAACTTGCCGCGCTCGCCGGCCAGGGCAGGGAGCGACCATTCGTCGAGCCGCGGCGCCTCGCCCAGCTGGTGGAGGCGAAGCCAGTGGGCGTGGAACGACACCCCTTCCATGTTGAGGCCGTAGGAGCCGAAGGGGTGGAAGTAGCGATGGCCCTGGCGGCCCCAATTGTGGAACTCGATTCCGAGCTTGAACGTGCCCTTGGTCTCGCGGACGAAATCGTCCTCGTCGAGCTCGAGCATCCGGTTGAAGGTGGCCATCTGCGGGATTGTCGCCTCGCCGACGCCGATGATCCCGATCTCGTCGGATTCGATCAGGGTGACGCTGCAATATCGGGTGGTCAGGATCTTCGCGAGGGTGGCCGCGGCCATCCAGCCGGCGGTGCCGCCGCCGACGATGACGATGCTGCGGATACGCTGGTCGGTCACGCAAAAGCTCCCCTGGATGTGACGGTCTCGGCCCCGGCGGCGGAACGGCCGAGCCGGGCCAGATAATCCGAGTGGGTCGGCATCTTCTCGGCCGCCTGGCGGATGAAGGGCGCCATTCGCGCCAGCGTCCCCCGAACCTCCTCCTCGTCGACGCTGTCGGCCAGCGGGTCGTAGCGCCTCGGAACGATGCCCTGCCCGAGCAGAACGGCAAGCCAGCTCGCCTCCGAAAAGAGCTCGTCCTCGTGCCGGAAGATGCGCCCGTTCTCCCGGAAGAGGCCGATCTTGCGGGCCAGGCTGTCGGGCACCTCCATGTCGCGGCAGGCGCGCCAGAAGGCCGAATCGTCGCGCTCCGTCGCCTTGTAATGGAGGATGATGAAGTCGCGGATCTGCTCGACCTGCAGATCGCCGAGGCGGTTATATTCGGCCGCGAGGACCGGGTCGAAATCGCGGTCCGGGAAGAGGGCGAGAAGCTTGGAGATGCCGGCCTGGACGAGGTGGATGCTGGTCGATTCGAGCGGCTCGAGGAAGCCGCCGGCGAGGCCGAGCGCGACCACGTTCCGGTCCCACAGCTTGCGCCGCCGCCCCGCGGCGAATCGGATGAGCCGAGGCTCGCCGAGCGGGTCACCGGCCGAGTTGGCGAGCGCCGTCTCGGCCGCCTCGTCATCGGAGACGTGGGCGCTCGAATATACGTAGCCGTTGCCGGTCCGGTGCTGGAGCGGGATGCGCCATTGCCAGCCCGCCGCCAGCGCCCTCGAGCGGGTGTAGGGGAGGGGCTCTCCGGCCGAGGCGGAAGGGATGGCGACCGCCCGGTCGCAGGGCAGCCAGCGGGTCCATTCCTCGTAACCGGCCTTCAGCGCCTGCTCGATGAGGAGGCCGCGGAAGCCCGAGCAGTCGATGAACAGGTCTCCCTCTATGCGCAAATCGCCGGCGAGCTTTACGGCCGCGACGAAGCCGTCATCGCCGCGCAGCTCGACGTCGACCACCTTGCCCTCGCGTCGGGCGACGCCCCGGGCCTCGGCGTAGGTTCGCAGGTAGGCGGCGTAGAGGCTCGCGTCGAAATGGAAGGCGTAGTTCAAGGTGGAGAGGATCGAGCGCGGATCGCGCACCGGCCGCTGGAACCGGCCGAGCTTCGCCGCGACCGCGCAGAGATTGTAATCCTCGAGCCCCGCCGCCTCGCCGCGGGCCCGGTGCTTCAGCCAATATTGATGGAACTTCACCGCCTCCATGTCGGCGCCGAACTCGCCGAAGGGGTGCATGTAGCGATGGCCGAGGCGGGTCCAGTCGACGAACTCGATGCCGAGCTTGAACGTCGCCTTCGTCTTCGCGACGAAATCGTCCTCGTCGAGGCCGAGGATGGCGTTGAAGGTGCGGATCGGCGGTATCGTCGCCTCGCCCACGCCGATCGTTCCGATCTCGTCCGACTCGATCAGATTGATCTCCACCCCCGTCGCGCCGAGCCGCGCCATGGCCGCCGCGGCCATCCAGCCGGCGGTGCCGCCGCCGACGATGACGATGCTCCGGATCCGGCGGTCGCTCATGCCGCGCTCTCCCGCGCTCTGGATCGGGCGAGATAGTCGCGGTGCGACGGGAGCTTCGCTGCCGCCTCCAGCATGATCGACCGGATGGAAGCGAGATGATGCCGTATCCGGTCGATGGGGAGGGCGTCCGCGCGCGCATCATAGCGTCGCGGCCGAAGGCCGAACGAGTCGAACAGGGCCGCCCACTCGCTCTCTTCGAACATGTCGCCGTCGAGCAGGGGAACCCGGCCGCGGCTTTGATAGAGGGCGATCTTGTGCGCGAGCGGGTCGGGGACCGCCATGTATCGCAGCTGGTCCCAGAAGGGTTCGCCGCGCCGGCCGTTCAGCTTGTAGGGGAGGATGAGCCGGTCGCGGAGGCGGTCCAGCTCCTCGTTGGTCGAGCGATTATATTCGGCCGCCTCGGAAGTCGCATCGGGCGCCGCCGGGAAGAGCCGAAGCAGCCTCGCCAGCGCCCTGTGCAGGAGATCGAGCGACGTGGACTGAAGCGGCTCGACCGTCGCCGCGGCGGCGCCGATGGCGACGCAGTTGCGGATCCATGGCCGTTTCCTGCGCCCGGCCTCGAACGCGGTTCCCCGCTCGTCGGCGGCCGCGGAGCAGGAGACGATAAGCTCGCCGACTCCGCCTTGATATGGCACCACCCGCCGCCAGCCGGCGGCCCCGGCTTCGACATGCGAATAGGGCGCCGGCGGGACGGGCGTCGCCGAACCGGACGCCGCGGCGCGGTCGCAGGGGAGCCAGGCGCGCCAGCTCTCGAAGCCCGAGGCAAGCGCGCCTTCGCTGAGCAGCGCCGAGGGTCCGGAGGCGTCGATGAAGAATTCGCCGGTCACGCTTTCGGCGCTCGCAAGGCGAAGCCCGGCCAGGGCGCCCTGCTCGCCGAGCTCGGCGGCGACGAACGGGGTCTCGACGATCCTGACGCCGCGCGCGAGCGCGAGGTCCCGAAGGGCGCGGGCATAAGGGCCGAGCGGGAGGTGGAGGCCGTAGCTGTAGGTGGAGAGGACCGAGGACGGATCGTCGGACGGCCGAGCGAAGCGTCCCATCTGAGCCGCGATCGTCGCCACCGAGAAATTGCCGAAGCGGACATGGTCCCCCGCCGCGCGCAGGCGCCCGGCCAGCTGGTGGAACGGGACGGTCCCGAGCGGCGCCCCGATATCCCCGAACGGCAGGAAAAAGGCCGGCTCGGCCGACGACCAGCCGGAAAAGGCGGCACCGAGCGCGTAGCCCGCATTCGACTGGCGGATCAGGCCGTCCTCGTCGAGGCCCAGCCGGACGTGAAGTTCGCGGATCGAGGGGAGGGCGGCCTCGGCGGGGCCGAAGGGGCCGAGGCTGTCGTCCGGTCCCCCCGTCGGCACCAGCGAGACGGTGTAGCGCGGCTCGGGCAGCGCACCGGCGAGCATCGCCGCCGCGGCCCATCCCGCGATCCCTTCGCCGAGGATGACGAGCTTCACGCCGCCGCCTCCTCGGCCGCGCCGATCGAGCGCAGGAAATCCCGGTGCGGCGGCATGCGCTCCGCCGCGGCCCGGCAAGCCTCGCCCATGCGCGACATCTCGGCCTGGAGCCGGGGGGCGGGGACGGCTTCGCTCAGCGGATCGAAACCGCGCGGAACGACATTCTGGCCGAGATAGACCGCGATCCAGCTCGGCTCGAGGAACATGCCCTCGCGATAATTGACGACGTATCCGCGCTCGCGGAACAGCTCCATCTTGTAGCTCAGCGAATCGGGCAGCTCCATCGTCCGGCAATGGTTCCAGAAGGCGGTGTCTTCGCGCTCGGTCGCGCAATAATGGAGGATCAGGAAGTCGCGCACCCGCTCATATTCGAGCGCCATCACTCGGTTGAATTCCTCCGCATCGAGCGGGTCCCATCCTCGGTCCGGAAGCAGATCGATGAGGTGACCGATGGCCAGCTGGATGAGATGGATGCTGGTCGATTCGAGCGGTTCCAGGAAGCCGGCCGAGAGGCCGATGGCGACGCAATTCTTCGCCCATTGCCGCCGGCGCTTGCCGGTGGTGAATCGAAGCCGGTTCGGCTCGGCGAGCGGCGCACCTTCGAGCTGAGCGACGAGCGCCGACTCGGCCTCGTCGTCGGCGATGAAGGCGCTCGAATAGACGTGGCCGTTGCCGACCCGGTGCTGGAGCGGGATCCGCCACATCCAGCCCGATTCGCGCGCCGTCGCTCGGGTGTAGGGCGTGAGCGCGCCCGTCCCGGCGCAGGGCATCGCAATGGCCCGGTCGCAGGGGAGCCAGTGGGTCCATTCCTCGTAGCCCGCCTTCAGCGCCTGCTCGATGAGGACTCCCCGGAAGCCGGAGCAGTCGATGAACAGATCGGCCTCGAGGCGGCGCCCGTTCGCCAGGGTGAGCGAGGAGACGAAGCCGTCCTCCGGCCGGAGCGCGACGTCGACGATCCGGCCCTCGGTTCGCTTCACGCCGCGGGCTTCCGCATGGTCGCGCAGGAACCGGCCGTAGAGGCCGGCGTCGAACTGATAGGCGTAGGAATAGGTCGAATGGAGCGATGCCGGATCGTCGGCCGGATGGGCGAAGCGGTTCCGCCTCGCCGCCTGGATCGGAAGCGAGAAATGCTCGAGCGGGACCGTCGCGCCGGAGGCCCTCATCCGGAGCCAATGCTGGTGGAACGGGATTCCGCCCAGCTCGGTCCCGAAGGCGCCGAACGGATGGATGTAGGAATCGCCGATCCGTCCCCAGTTCCTGAATTCGATGCCGAGCTTGAAGGTCGCCCTGGTCCGCCGCATGAACTCGGCTTCGTCGAAGCCGAGAGCCGAGTTGAAGAAGCGGATGTGGGGGAGGGTGGCCTCGCCGACTCCGACCGTTCCGATCTCCGCCGACTCGACGACCTCGATGGCGATCGGCAGTCCGGCGAGCCTGTTGGCGAGGGCGGCGGCGGTCATCCAGCCCGCGGAGCCGCCGCCGACGACGAGAATCCGTTCGATGGCCTCGCCCGCCATCATCTACCCTAAGTGGCCTATATTGCAGAAGTGCAACAATTTCATCCTTCCACGCACCGACCGCCTGCTCCCCCCTTGACGTGATCGACAAAGCCTCGATAGTTACCGCTAACAACGATTAGCGCGGCGTCAAGTGTTAGCGCTAACATTTTTGGGAGGTGGCATGAAAGGGATCGAATCCCGAGAGCTCGATGGCGCGCGTGAGCGTCTCGGCTTTGCGATGCGGAGCGGCGTCTCGGCGCTCGCTTTGTGCATGGTTGCGGTCGCGACGCCCGCCTTCGCCCAGGCCGACCAGGCGGGTGCCGAGCAATCGGCGGAGGACGAGGAGACGTCCACGGAGGAGCAGGGCGGAGTCTCGTCGGGCGTCTCAGATCCCGCCGCCCAGGCCGAGTCGGAAGGCGACATCGTCGTCACCGGCATCCGCCGCAGCCTGCAGCGCTCCCAGGACATCAAGCGCGATTCGGAAGTGGTCGTCGATTCGGTGACCGCCGAAGACATCAGCGCGCTTCCCGACCGGTCGGTGACCGAGGCGCTCCAGCGAATCCCGGGCGTCGCCATCGACCGCTTCGCCGCCGGCCGCGATCCGGATCACTTCTCGACCGAAGGCAGCGGCGTCGTCGTGCGCGGCCTGACCTATGTCCGCAGCGAGCTTAACGGCCGCGACACCTTCACCGCCAACAACGGCCGCGGCCTCAGCTTCTCCGACGTGCCGTCGGAGCTGCTCGCCGGCGTCGACGTCTTCAAGAGCCCGTCGGCCGACATGGTCGAGGGCGGGATTTCCGGCACGGTCAACCTGCGCACCCGGGTGCCGTTCGACAACAAGGACTTCGTCATCGCCGCGTCGGGCGAGGTTAATTGGGGCGACATGCGCGAGGAGTTCACTCCGACCTTCTCGGTGCTCGCGAGCAATCGCTGGCAGACCGGGATCGGTGAGTTCGGGCTCCTCGGCAGCTTCGCTTATTCGCAGCTGAAGTGGCGCAACGACGCCCTCCAGATCTCCAACTTCGGCGAGCGGACGCTCTATTCGAACGGGGACGTCGTGGCGAGCGACGGCGCAACCGCGGTCGGAACCGTCTACCTGCCGCGCGGCGCGGTCATGCGGACCCAGGATACGGACCGCAAGCGCTACGGCTATTCGGCCGCGGCACAATGGCGCAGCAACGACGAGTCGCTGCTCGCGACGCTCCAGTTCATGCGTTCCGACGCGCGCGAGCGCTGGACCGAGCACGCCATCGAGACCGCCACCGACAACGTCACCTCCAACGGCGATTCCCGCCGGGTGCCGGGCACGACGCTCGAGTTCGACGACGACGGCGTCTTCGACAATGGCGTCATCACCGGCCCGACCGGCTGGCGTGACGATCAGAACAACACCGCCGCCTGGGGCGGCAATGGCGACGTGCGCACGCCGCGCTACGGCCTTCAGAGCAACAACCAGCGCCGCAGCCAGCGGTCGCGCCTGGTGACGAGCGACTACAGCGCCAATCTCAAGTGGACTCCGAGCGACCGGCTCACCCTCAATCTCGACTACCAGCATGTCGATTCGCACGTGAACCAGCTCGATGTCGGCCTGTGGACTTCGTCGTTCCAGAACGTCTTCATCGATCTCAACGGAAGCCGAATCCCCACCGTCGAGTTCCGACCGCCGGAAGTCTGCTCCGGCCCCGCCGCCAACAGCCCCTGCACCGATCTCGCGGGCGGCGCCTCGGATCAGGATCCGAGCTATTACGGGGTCGACCCGCAGGGCGGAGTCCACAACAGCTTCTCCGATCCTTACAACACCTTCTACCGCAACATCATGGATCATATCGAGGACAGCGACGGCAGCGAGGACGCCGCGCGCATCGACCTCGATTATGCCTTCCCGGAAAGCAGCTGGCTGAACTCGATCCGGGTCGGCGCCCGCCATGCGCAGCGGGAGAATGTCGCCCGCTTCTCCACCTACAATTGGGGCGTGCTCAGCGAAGTCTGGGGCGGCCGCGGGCCGGTCTGGCTGACCGACCCCATTGACGGGAATCCTGACACCAATGGCGGCACCGCCGCCACCGGGTCTTATCAGCCCTTCAACTATCCCGGCTTCATGCGCGGCAAGGCGGGCGATCCCCTGCTCGGCGAGTCGATGCTATTCTATACCGGCGACCCCGCCGGCGATTATGCGGGGACCAGCGCCTTCGGCCTGCAGGTTGGCGATGAATGGCGCGCCCGCCTCGTCGACGGCTGCCCGCAGAACTGGGTGCCGCTGGCGATGCGCTGCGGCGTCATCGACGGGACGCACTTCCGGCCAGGCGAGGTCAACCCGGTCGACGAGGAGAATAACGCGGCCTACGCGATGGTCCGCTTCCGCCACGAATTTTCGGGCGGGTTCAAGCTCAGCGGCAATATCGGAGTGCGATACTCGCACACGACGCGCGAAGCGGCGGGCACGCAGGTGTTCAGCCAGGTCACGTTCGCGTCGGAGACGCAATGTACCACGCCCCAGCTCGATCCGGAGACCGGCCAGCCGCTTCCGCCGACGCCCTTCTGCGCCCTTCCCGCCGACGTGCGCCAGGCGGCGCGCAACTTCGCCAACGGCGCGGTGGCGACCAGCACGGCCAAGCTGAGCTACGATTATTTCCTGCCGAGCCTGAATCTCAAGGCGGAGGTGGGTGGCGGCCTGCAGTTCCGCTTCGCTTATTCGAAGGGCATCACGCCTCCGGATTTCGGCCTGACGCGAAACTTCTACACGCTCACCCTCGCCGCCAACCAGGAGGACATCGTGGCCGGCGGCGGCAGGCCGATCGCCCGGGCGACGGTCGGCAACCCGAACCTCAAGCCGATCACGTCGGACAGCTTCGACCTTTCGGCCGAATATTATTTCAACCGCGGCGGGGTCGGGCAGCTGACTCTGGCGGCCTTCCACAAGAGGCTGCACGGCGTGCTCACCAACGGCACGGAGCGAATCCCGTTCACCAATAACGGCGCGACCTTCGACGCGATCGTGACGACTCCCGTCAACTCGACCGAAACCGGGAAGATCACCGGCTTCGAGCTGGCCTATCAGCAGGTCTACGATTTCCTGCCGGGCTTCCTGTCCGGCCTCGGCCTGAACGCGACCTACACCTACGTCGACTCGAGCGGGGTAAGCCAGAGCACCCTGTCCGAGACCGATCCCGACGTGGCGGCGGGCAACACGGCGAATATCGATACCAGCCTGCTTCCGCTCCAGGGCCTGTCCAGGCACACGATCAACATCCAGCCCTTCTACGAGAAAGGCCCGCTCACCATCCGGCTGGCTTATAACTGGCGGTCGCGATTCCTGCTCACCACGCGGGACGTGATCGTGCCTTTCGCTCCGATCTTCAACGAACCCACCGGCCAGCTGGACGGATCGATCTTCTTCTCGATCAACAAGCGGATCCGGGTGGGCATCCAGGCGGTGAACATCCTGAACGAGGTCACCAAGACCTCGCAGGTGATCAACAACGATCTCATCCGGGCGCCGCGCTCGTGGTTCATGAACGACCGGCGCTTCTCCGGGATCATCCGGGTCACCATGTAGCGGACCCGGCTCGTCCCCGAAACTCGAAGGCGCCGCGACATCCTCGCGGCGCCTTTCTTTTTTCGCGGGATCAGAGGGGACGGTAGTTGATGAAGATGTTGGCGGTGAGCCGCCCCCGGCGCGGATCCGCGCTCAGGGTCTGGCCCGTGGCGATTCGGCCGGAGTGAAAGGTGCGGCTGCGATAAACCAGGATCCGGTCGAAGGCGGCGTCGAAAGCCGCGGTGCGCTCGTAATGGGCGCTGTCGCCGTCGATATAGGCGCTCGGAGCTTCGCGGAGCTCGCTCGAGCGAACCGCTTCGTAGGCGGCCTGCCGTTCCGGAGTCAGGGTTTCGAAGCCCGTGGCACGGTGTCTGTAGAAGGCGGTGCCGCCGTGGCGGGCGTCGCAAAGATAATGGAGAAGCGCGAACTGGAGCGGGTCCGTGGTGTCGACGTGCGGGATTCTCTGCAGCGGTGCGAGCCGCTCCGGGGGAAGCGTCACGAGCGAGAAGCTGCATTCTGCCCGGGCGAGCTTCACCCGCTCCAGGCCGAAGGCCCGGCGGAGGCTCGGATCGAGGGCCCGGACGAGCGCCTCGACATAGTCCAGCGGAGCCGGGGCTCGAACACCGGGATAGCCGCCGGACGGCCCCCAGACGGGTTCGAAGGCCACTTCGGACGCCGCATAGTCGACGAGGTCCGCGGGGCGGCTCATCGCGCCCTCGACGAGGAGCACCGGCTCCCGCTCGCCGCCGATCCGCTCCAGCGAAAGCGCGCGGCTCGGCGCGAGCGTGAAATCGTAGGCGGCGGACGGGGACGTCATTGGCCGGGTGCGTAGGGGAAGCGCAAGGATTTGTAATGGTCGAGATCGTGGGCCGGCGGAGCATAGCCCCTCGGCAGCGGGCGGCGCGAGAGGCTCTGGAAATAGGCGATCGAGGCATCGCGCCACCAGCGGGCCTCCTCTTCCTGAATGGCGAGGAAAGCGGCGACCTGCTCGAACCGCTGCCGGTCGATCCGCGGCTCGAGCGACGCCCAGGTGCGCCGCATCTCCCCGACGGCCGAGACTCCGCGCGAATAGCGCATGACGAGCTCGTCCCACAGCGTCCGCCCCGACCGGAGCCGACGATCCCACGGAACGTGGTGGAACCAGAGCAGATAGTCGTCGGGCACGGTCTCGAGGCTCGAGAAGCGGGCGGCGACCGGCGGCGCATATTGGGCAACCGCGTTGCTGCCCGCAACGGTCCGGTCGAAGCCGATCCCGTTCCTGTCGGCACGGTGATAATAGGTCGGGTTCCAGTCGGGCCGCTCGAGGTCGTCCACCCACGGGCCCGGCCCGTAATGATGGCCGGTCGCCATCAGATGGTGGAGACCGAGCGGGGTCATGTAGTCGACGGTCGCCTGGCGCGACCGAATCATCATCGCGACGACGGGCGCGACCACCTCCGGATCGTTGCCCCAGGTCATCCGGGTCCATTCCCCGGCGATCGCCTGCGCGGACCGCGAGGGATCCCAGGCGAGTCGGCCGAAGGCGTACCAATTGGCCTGGTCGAAATGCGAGCCGCTCCAGTTGCGGTCGGTGCCGACGTTGGCCACTCCGGCCATTCCGGTCAGGGTCGCGGCCACCGGGGTGCCGGGTCCGCGGGCGAAGGTGTCGGAGCGAAGCACCTCCTCCCACATCGTGCCGAGATAGGCGAGGTGAGTGGCGAAGCCGAGATATTCCTTGGTGATCTGCGCTTCGAGGACCAGCGGAGTGCGCGGCATCGCGCCGAACAGGGGATGGAAGGGCTCGCGAGGCTGGAAGTCGATCGGCCCGTTCTTGACCTGGAGCAGGACGTTGTCGCGGAACCCGCCGTCGAGAGGGCGGAATTCCTCGAAGGCCTGTTTTGCGCGGTCGGTGCCGGGGGCGGCCGTGTAGACGAAGGCCCGCCACATGACGATGCCCCCGTGAGGCTTGAGAGCGTCCGCGAGCATGTTCGCCCCGTCGGCGTGGCTGCGCTTATAATCCTGCGGACCCGGCTGGCCTTCCGAATTGGCCTTGACGAGGAAGCCGCCGAAATCCGGGACGTAACGGTAGATCTCTTCCGCCTTGGCCTTCCACCAGGCGCGCACCTTCGGGTCGAGCGGGTCCGCCGTGGGCAGCTTGCCGATCTCGATCGGAGCGCTGAACCTGGCGGTGAGATAGACCTTGATCCCGTAAGGGCGGAAGACTTCCGCCAGCGCCGCCACCTTCTTCAGGTAGAGCGGCGTCAGCACCTCGGCATTGGCGTTGACGTTGGTGAGGACGGCGCCGTTGATTCCGATCGACGCATTGGCCCGGGCATAGTCGGCGTAGCGCGGGTCGCGCCACGCCGGCAGCTTGTGCCAGTCCCACAGCGACGCGCCGGAATAGCCGCGCTCGACGCTTCGGTCGAGATTGTCCCAATGGTTGAGGATCCGGAGCCTGAGCTTCGGAGTCTCGCGAAGGTCCAGCGCCTCGATCGGCTGCCGGGTCTGGAGCAGTCGCAGGAAGGCGAAGGCGCCGCGGAGGACGCCGATGTCGCTGTTGGCGGCGATCACCGTTGCTCGGCGGCGCTCCAGCATCACGCTCCGGATCAGATAGCCCTCGTCACCCAGGCCGGCGAGCGGCAGCCGAAGCCGGTTGAGGGTGCGGGAGGAGCGCGGGGTTCCGGCGATCAGCACTCCCCCGGTCCCGGGCAGCGGCCCGAGCAGCCCGGCGAGGCCCCGCTTCAGCTCCGCATTCGCGGCAAGAAGGGTAGGGGAGGATCCGGCCACCGACACCTGGGCCAGGAGCGGCGCGTAACGCCCACGCCACTCCGGTTCGACCGGGCGATAGCGCAGCCAGAGGTCGTAGCCGTCCTCCGCCGCGGCCGGCGCTGCGGCGAAAGGCGCCGCGAGCAGCAGCGCCCCGGCGATGACGAGGCGGCGGAGGAAATCGGGCATCGTCTTGCACCACATTGCCGTTGTCCGGTCTTTATTACCATGTTAGCGCTATCAGCATAAGGATCGGAGAGGCAAGTTGCTGGAGATCGTCGCCGCAAAGGTGATCGTGACCTGCCCCGGGCGCAACTTCGTCACGCTCCGGATCGAGACGGGCGACGGCATCAGCGGGCTCGGCGACGCGACGCTCAACGGGCGCGAGCTCGCCGTCGCCAGTTATCTTGCCGATCATGTCGTCCCCTGCCTGATCGGCCGCGACGCCCATCGGATCGAGGATATCTGGCAGTTCCTCTACCGCGGCGCCTATTGGCGGCGGGGGCCGGTGACCATGTCCGCCATCGCCGCGGTCGACATGGCCTTGTGGGACATCAAGGGCAAAGCGGCGGGCCTGCCGCTCTACCAGCTGCTCGGCGGCGCGGCCCGGGACGGCGTCATGGTCTACGGCCATGCCAATGGCGAGACGATCGACGACACGGTGCGGGAAGCGCTTCGCTACCGCGACCTGGGCTATAAGGCGATCCGTCTGCAGTCGGGAGTGCCGGGGCTCGCCTCCACCTACGGCGTGTCCAGGGACCGGCTGTTCTACGAGCCGGCTGATGCGGATCTCCCGACCGAGAATCGCTGGTCGAGCGAGAAATATCTGCGCGTCGTGCCGGACCTGTTCGCCGCCGCGCGCGAGGCGCTCGGCTGGGACGTTCATCTCCTCCACGACGTCCATCACCGCCTGACCCCGATCGAGGCGGCGCGCCTCGGCAAGGATCTCGAGCCTTACCGGCCTTTCTGGATCGAGGACCCGACTCCGGCCGACAACCAGGATTCCTTCCGCCTAATCCGCCAGCATACGACAACTCCGATCGCGGTCGGCGAGGTTTTCAATTCGGTCTGGGACGCCAAGCAGCTGATCCAGGAGCAGCTGATCGACTATATCCGCTCGACCGTCGTCCACGCCGGAGGGATCACCCACCTGCGCCGGATCGCCGCCTTCGCGGACATGTTCAACGTGCGCACCGGCTGCCACGGCGCCACCGATCTTTCACCGGTCACCATGGCCGCCGCACTCCATTTCGACCTGTCGGTGCCGAATTTCGGGATCCAGGAATATATGCGCCACACGGGCGAGACCGACGCGGTCTTTCCCCATGCCTACGGCTTCGCGGACGGAAGCCTGCATCCGGGCGAGGCGCCCGGTCTCGGGGTCGAGCTCGATGAAGAGCTCGCCGCCCATTACCCCTATCGCCGCGCCTATCTGCCGGTGAACCGGCTCGAGGACGGCTCGATGCACGATTGGTGACGAGGAGATGCCGGTGACGATCGACAGGCGCGAAATGCTCGCCGGGGGGCTTGCCCTGATGGCTTCGGCCTGCGCCACCCCCGCCTCGAGGTCCGCCGGAGCGGCCGAAAGCTCGCTCGACTCGATCGCCCGGCGCGGCGGCCGGCGGTTCGGCTCGGCGGTCGCCTGGGGAGCCCCGGGCGCCGACCGCGGCAGCTTCGCCAACCCGGCCTATGCGGCGGTGCTCGAGCGGGAATGCGGGTTGCTCGTGCCCGAAAACGAGCTGAAATGGGCCTGGACCCGGCCGACGGCGACCGCGTTCGACTTCAGCCAGTTCGACGCGATCGTCGCCTATGCGCGCGCGAAGGGCTTCAAGCTGCGCGGCCACACGCTCTTCTGGGCGCCGGAGAAATGGTATCCCAAATGGCTCGTCGACCATGACTTCGGCAGCCGGCCGGCGAAGTCCGCCGAGGCGCTGCTCACCGAACATGTCCGCGCCGTCTGCCGCCGTTACGGGACCTCCATTTACTCCTACGACGTCGTCAACGAGGCGGTGGAGCCGGAGACCGGAGCGATCCGGGACACGGTGGTCACCCGGGCCATGGGCGGCGAGGCGATGCTGGACCTGATGTTCCACACCGCCAAGGCCGAGGCGCCGCATGCCGAGCTCGTCTACAACGATTATATGAGCTGGGAGCGCGGCACCGAGGACGAGACCCACATCACCGGCGTCCTCAGGCTGCTCGAGGGCTTCCGCCGGCGCGGCACCCCGGTTCACGCGCTCGGCGTACAATCGCACATCCGCCTGCTCAAGGACCTTCCGGTCGCCCGGATCGTGCGGGAATCGGAAGGACCGTGGCGCCGCTTCCTCGATGAGGTGGTGGCGATGGGCTACAAGCTCGTCATCACCGAGTTCGACGTCAACGACAAGAAGGCGCCGGACGACGTCGCCGTTCGCGACCGGATGGTCGCCGACTATGCCAGGGCCTATCTCGACCTGATGCTGAGCTACGACCAGCTCCGCGACGTCCTCGCCTGGGGCATGGTCGACCGCTACAGCTGGCTGACCGGCTTCGACCCGCGCGCAGACAGCTCGATCAAGCGCGGCACCCCCTACGATTCGGAGTTCCGCCCCAAGCCGTTGCGCGAGGCGATCGCCGCCGCCTTCGCGGCGGCGCCATCGCGGCGCACCGGCTGACAGGGCAGCTCGGCCCGGTGGCCGGCGGAGCCTCGTCGGGCGACTCGATGTTCTTCTGAATGACCGGCCGGTCGAGCTTGGCTAGAGCGAGCCGGCAAGCACGCTGTGAAATAGTCCGTCGCCTGACTTCGCCTTGCTCGACGCGAAGGCGCTCGGCTTCACCCCCGTCAGAGCCACGAATTCGCGGTGCATATGCGCCTGGTCGGCGAACTCGAGCAGCGGGTCGATGCTCGGTCGCCCGCCCAGAGGCGACGGGTGGAGGGTTCGCAACAGGCGGTGGAGCCGCGCCAGCCGGAGCAGGTGCTTGGGACCGCAGCCGATCTCGGCCTGGATCCGGTTGTACAGCGTTCGCTCGCTCAGGCCGGCGGCCCGTGCGATCTCGCGCACTGGTCCGGCACAGGCGTCGGTCGCGATGGCGCTCGAGAGCCTGAGGATGCGGGCGTCCGAGGGCCTGGGGGCCGCGGCGCGGCTCAGGGACCGGAAGAAATCCTCGACGATCCGCACTCGAAGCTCGAAGCAGCTTGCCTCGACGATCCGTTCCACGAGCGCCGCCGCCGCGGGGGACGGCAGCGCCTCCATGTCGACGATATGGCCGGCGGCGAGGCGCGGCGGTCCGCCGAGCAGCAGCGCGGCGCCTTCGAAGGTGAACGCCGCCACGAAGGCCCGCACCTTGCCATCCGGCCGGCCCAGCCGGGTCCGGAATGAGCTGCCCCACAGCGCGCCGCGCGGGATGGGGGAGGGCAGGAGGTCCGGATCCACCCGGTAGCCGCCCTCGAGCGTCACCTGCAGATGCGGATAAGCCATCGGGAAATGGAAGGCCGCGCCCTGCTGCACCGCATCCCGCCGCTCCACGAAGCCCCAGACCAGCGAGCGGACATCCGCATCCGCCACTCGCCAATGCAGCTCCACCCGTCGGCTCCCTTTTTTCCGATTTGTACAAGCCTAGCCGAACCGCTCCCCCTATCAAGCTCCGCGACGCACCTCTCGGCGGGGGGACCGGATGACATTCGCGGAGATGCAGGCGGACTTCCTCCGCGGTCGGCGGGGCGCTCTTTCGCTCCCGCTCACCGGCATCGCGAATTACGCCGCCGCCGCCGCGGCCAGCCTGTTCGTACCCGCCGCCTTCGCCAATCTCGTTCTCGCGCTCTGCTTCTGGGCCATCCCTCCGGTCGCGGCGCTTCTCGGCCGGATTCGGGGGGAGGACTTTCGCGGAACTCCCGGAAATCCCCTTTTCAGGCTCGGCAAGCTGGCGCGGATCATGGTGCTCTCGACCTGGGCGATCCACATTCCCGTCTGGATTCACGCTCCCGCACTGTTCCCGCTGACGGTGGGCGTCGCCTTCGGCCTGCACTGGGCCGTCTTCGGATGGAGCATCGGGCATCCGCTCGGTCTCGTCCATCTCGGACTTCGGGCGACGCTGGTGCCCGCCGCCTGGACTGCTTCCCCCGGCAACCCGATGGGCGCCGTGGCGGCGGCCGTGGCCTTTTGCTACCTCGTTTCCGTGCTCCAGCTCAGGTCGCTGGACCGGAAAGGGTTTGCCCGGCGCGAATCGCAGCCGGGCGCAATTTGCTGAAGAGTCGGGAGGAGAGCATGTCCTTGAACCAGATTTTCTGGCTGGCCCACGTTCCTGCGGCGATCGGGTGGCTTGCCCTGCTGCTGCCGGTCGGAAGCTTTCGCGCGCGGCGCCGCACGGCGATGTTCTGCGGGGCCGCCGCGGCCCTTGTCTACACCGGCGCCTTCTTCGCCAGTCCCGAAGCGGCGGTGCTGATCCGCGACTATTCGCTGACCGGAGTGGCCGCCTTCTTCGATGTTCCCCATCTGCAGCTCGCGGGCTGGACTCATTATCTCGTGCTCGACCTGTGGGCGGGCATCTGGGAAGCCGACGAAGCCGATCGCGCCGGTATGGACCGCCGGCTGCTCGTTCCGTGCCTCCTCACGACAGCCATGATCGGGCCGGTCGGGCTCCTTCTCTTCCTCGTCTGCGCGACCCTCGCCCGCGGGCGGGCCGGCCGCGGCTCGCGGACATCAGCCGACGGTGCCGGACCGCTGGGGCAGTAGCCGCGCCCTTCGCGGCCTGGACGCTCCGCTACATCGCTCCGGGCGCGGATCGGCGCGTTGTCCGCCGCCTCGCGAGAAGATTTCAGCTCGCCTGTTTGGCGCCGCGCCGAAATGTGCCATCTGGCTCTGCTCGGACAATGAGGAGAAGTGCGTTGAGAAATTTGGTTGCCGGCATGGCCGTGATTCTGCTCGCGGCCTGCGGCTCGGCCGGAGATGGGACGGGGGCGTCGCCGGACGCCAATGGCAGCGGCAATGCCGCCGCCGCCGCCCCGGAAAAGAGCGCCGGGAAGAGCGAAGCTCCGCCCCTGCAGAAGGAGCAGGCGCTCGCGCTGATGAAGCAGCGTCACGAGAATTTCGAGAAGATCGGCGATGCCATGAAGGTCATCAGCCGCGAGCTCAAGGGCGATTCCCCCGATCTCGGCCGGGTGCGGGCCGGAGCGGCCACCATCAACGAGCTGGCCCCGCAAGTCCCGACCTGGTTTCCAGCGGGCACCGGCCCGGACGCCGGCAAGACCGACGCGCGGGCGGTAATCTGGCAGAAGCCGGAGGATTTCGCGGCCAAGGCGCAGGCGTTCCGGGAAGCCGCCGCGGCGTTCAACACGGCGGCCGCGGGATCCGACCTCGCCGCGATCCGCTCCGCTCACGCCACTCTCGGCAAGAGCTGCAAGGCGTGTCACGATTCCTATCGTGAGGAGCATTGATTGGGAGCGGGGCGAACCGGTCTGGGACCTTCCGGTCCGGCTCGCCCACTGGTCGATCGTCGCGGCGGTCGCCCTGAGCTGGTGGTCGGCCGAACAAAGCTTCGACCGGGTGCACTTCTGGTCGGGCTACACCCTGCTCTTCCTTCTCATCTTCCGGCTCCTGTGGGGCTTCGCCGGCAGCTCGACGGCCCGTTTCGCCACTTTCGTGGGCGGACCGGCGGCGGTGGCGGCCTATCTGAGGCACGGACGGCACGATCGGGCGGGTCACACCCCGCTCGGAGCGCTCAGCGTTCTCGCCATGCTGCTGGCGCTGCTCGTCCAGATCATGAGCGGGTTGATCCAGATCGACTCGGACGATTTCGTCGAGGGGCCGCTCTCCGGGCTGGTGGGCTACGACACGGCCGTGCTCGCGCACGATGTTCATGAGGCGAGCTTCAACATCCTGCTGGGGCTGATCGCGCTCCACCTCCTCGCCCTTGTTTATTATCAGCTGGTCCGGCGGCGCCCGCTGGTGCCGCCGATGGTCACCGGGCGCGCGGTTCTGCCGGAGGGCGTGGCGCCGATGACCCCGGCGGCGAAAGGGCGGTCGGCCGTTTGCCTGGCCGCGGCGTTCGTCCTTACGGCGATCATAATCGCAGGCGGCAAGATCCTCGCCGGCTGAGCGGCAGGGCGATGCGCCCGCCGCGCGGCGCTCAGACCTCGATGGCGGCGGCGTAGACGATTCGATCCCGCGCCGGGCCGTTGCGGCCGCCGCTCTCGGCCTCGGTGGCGTAGGTCTCCGTCTCCGTGATCAGCAGGCGCAGGCGGTCGCCGCCTTTGGAGGGGAGGATCAACGTCTCCTCGTGGATGAGCGGCGGCAGCATGAGCTCGAGAAGATCGACGCGCTCAAGGAGATCCGAGACGCGCCCGGTCTCCGCGAGGACGGTGGCTTCCGCCAGCTTCACCCGCTGTGCCGCGTCGAGCCGGCTGCGCGGGATGTGGAAATCGCCGCCGGAGCGGCGGGCGCGGCCTGAAGCGACCGGACCGCCCGGGAGCGGCGTGTCCGGCCTCTGGCCCTGCGGCGTGTCCCGCCAGTCGAGATCGGGGTCGCCGCCCGGCTTGAGGCGCTGGAGCCGGACCGTGACGGTGCCGGCGCGGGGCAGGGGCGTCCCGCCGGTCGGAAGCCGGCCGTAGATCGAAACGCTTCGGCCGCGGTCGAGGAAAAGCGAAACCGGCGTGACGATCGCGACCCGGTCCGGCGAGAGCTGCTGGAACGAGGCCATGACCGCGGAGGACAGCTCGCAGCCGACGACGGAGTGCGGCTGGTAACGGGCGAGGGCCAGTCGAACGAAGGGAAAATAGGCGCCGCCCGGCCGAACGACGATGTCCGCATACCACAGCCCGCGGACGGGATCGTAGCCCACCGCATGGGGAACGGCATTGACCCTGATGCCGTCGGGCGCGCCCTGCGGAACAAGGTCGCGGAGGTGAAAGGCGCTGCCCGCGGCGGCTCCGTCGGGGAGCTGGGGAGAATCGGTTGGGTCGCCGAAATCGTAGGGGACGGGCCCGCCTTCGATGCGGCGCGGAAAATTGGTCGCCTTGGGCGCGATGGTCGCCACTTTCGGGCCGGTCCAGATCGGATCGGCGCCCCATTGGCTGACAAAGTCCTTGAGCGGCCCGTCGCCCGGATCGACGGCGGTAGCCGGCAGGAGCACCGCCAGCATCTCGTTGCTTCCGCTCGAATACCAGGGACGGTCGAGATAGACTCGAAGCCCTCCGCCGTCGCGCCAGCTGCGCTGCTTCCCGCCGGGCTCTCCGCTCTCGAACCAGCCGAAGGTCGGGACGACGTAGCGGACGACCGGCGCCGCCGGCGGGCTCGAGCTCGGCACCCAGACCGCCTTGATCGCGCTTTCGCGGACGAGGGCCTTGGCATCGGCACGAATCTCCGGTGGCATGAACTCCCGGAACCGGGTCGTTGCCCGCATCCGGTAGGCGACGAAGCGGGCGCGAGTGTCCTCGAACACATGCTTGCCGTTGAGCCGGCGCGCGACTCCCTCAGGGTGGTCGAGCCGCGCGAATTCGCGGCTGAAGGCGTCGGCCTGGAACGGCTTTACGATCGGCCCGTCGCCCCCCTGGTCGTCGATCTCGAACCAGGCGGCGCTGGTGTCGATCCGGGCCGTGCTCTTGCAGTGGATGGGCGTTGCGTAACTGATGGAGGCGGTGACGTTGCCCCGGGATCTTCCGGCGCCCAGATTCTCGTAGTCGGGCTTCACCAGCGGGCGCTGCAGGGCGTGGACGAGCTCGACCTTGCGCCACGGCGTGAACATCCAGTGCCGCCCGCGCCGGGCGGCGCTTCGAGCCCGCGAATAACGCTGCTGGGCCTCCGGATCGGATCCGGCCTCGGCCGTCTCGCGGAGGCGGTCGAGAAGCTTGAACTTCGCGAGATCCCGCCTGGGAACCAGTGCGCTCAGCCGGATCCGCGCACGCTCGCCTTTGGCCAGGACGACCCGGAAGGTCCGGGTCGAGGCCTCGTAGCCGGTGACTCCGGTTTCGCTGGCGAGGAGCGTGAAGCCGAGCGCCTCGGGCCATTTGTGCGGCGCGTCCGGATCCCAGTCGTCCGCGACGAACGAGACCGGCCACAGCTTGTCGGGATCGATGCCGGGAACGCCGGAGATATAGAGGGCGCAGCCGGCCGTCTGCGGATCGTACAGATAGGGGGTTTGGTGGGTCGCCTTGGCGACCGCGAAGTCGGTCTTGACGACAGCGCCCGGTTGCTCGGGATGCTGCGGATCGAAGGCGTGGGTCTCAACCGTGATGCTCTCATAGTCGGAGTCGCGGTCCTTGAGCAGCTTGTAGGCGGCGGGATCGGGGCGGCCGTCATGGTCGAGGACCCCGTGCAGCTCGGCGAAGCGGATGCCGACGCGCGGCGGAACGACGTTGCGCCGCACCTCGGTGTCGTTGGTCGAGGCGTCGTCCATCGTCCGAAGCGCCGCCCGCGCCATGCTTTCGCCGTCCTTCGGCTCCTTCTCGCCCTCGATCAGGGTCAGAACCGGGGCCTCGGCGGGTTCGTAGCGGCCGAAACGGTAGGGGCGGCTGAGTGCCGCGGCCGGCGCCGATCCGTCGGGCGTCCAGGCCAGGCCGCCGCCGGCAAGGTCGGCATAGCGAAGGCGCACACGATAGGTTCGGCCGAAGCGAAGGACGGGCAGGCTGCCCTTGTGAGCCCGGGCGGAGACGTGCAGCGGCAGGCCGTCCGGCAATTCGTTCGGAGCCTCGGCATGGGTGACGTCGTCCGGCATGATCGCCCGGCCGGGCTGAGGCGCCGCGAGGCTCCACCCGCTCCAGGCGAAGAGCGCCTCGGTCGCCTTGAGCAGGCCCGGCTCGGAGCCGTCCGCCGCCTTGCCGGCGGCGAGGCGCAGGACCGTTTCCTCGTCCTCGGTCTCGAGGGTGAGGTTCTCGTTCGGGAGAACGTAGGTGCCGTCGAAGCGGAGCAGCGACTGCCAGCGGCCGCTTTTGTCGTCCTCGACGTCGGCGCGCCAGCCGCGGATCAGATCCTCGGCGAACAGCTCCGGCTGATCCCCCTCCAGGACCGCCTCCTCGAGCTTGAACGATCCTTTGAACAGCTCCCCGATCGCCTTGCCGCGGCGCTTCTGGGCAAGCTGGAGGCCCGCCGTCCTCAGCCGCGGAGTGCCGGTCCGGACGATCTTGTCGGAGTCGAACCGCTCGTCGTCGAAGCTTTCATCCTCGATGTTCGGAAGATTGATCGCGAAATTCTTGAGGGAGAGCCCGCCGCCGTCGACGTCCATCGAGACGAGATCGAAGCGGGCGGGGTCGAGCCTCAGCCAGCCGCCGTCCAGGGCGCCGGGATGGCGGGGGATGGCCCGGAATTCGCCGTCGCCCTTGCCGGCGTGGGTGACGGGACAGATGTCGGCTTCCGTGGCAATTCCGGCACCGTCCCACTCGACCTTCGCCTGGAGCTTGCAGTGGCCGTCGGCAATGTCGGAAAGACTCGCCTTCAGCGGGACCACGAGGCCGCAGGCGCGCATCAGCGCCGCATGCTGGCCGAGCGCCGAGACGATCCGGTGGAAGTCGAAGCTCGCGGCGAGCTTGGCGGGATCGGGGAGCGCCACCCTTTTCTGGGTGAGATATTTCGAATCCTCGTGCGGATCGTCCTTCCCCTGCTTCTTGGCGGTCGCGAGCATCTCGGGGCCGAGGGGCCGGTGATATTCGGCGAGCAGCGCGATCGCGAGATCCGGGTCGGTGAGGTCCTCGTCGCTCTGAAGCAGGCTGATCAGCTTCTCGCGGTCGAGCCCCCGCTTCGGGAGGTAGCGGATGTGCTTTCCGAGGTCGCGCACGGAAGGCAGCTCGCCGCCCTCCTCCCCGGCCATCGCGACATAGTCGCTCTCGATCGCGGCGCCGAGCGCGGCCAGCGGATAGGTGAGGATATTGGCGCCGCGCAGATCCTCGAACTTGTGGGAGGCGACCCGGGTCGAGGGCGGAAGCAGGGCCGACCAGATCCGCGGATCGGCGACGGCGGCCCGGGTGACGGCAACGGTATCCCCGTTCACCAGCAGATGGATGTCGGCGGCGTTGATCGTATCCGCCCAGTCCTGCCAGGCCGGAAACTGGATCAGCGTGTCCGGAGTGACTCCGGCCGCGAGCGTCAGGCGCGGCGCGACGTGGAGGTTGAGACGCACCTCATCGCCGGCAATCCCGTCCGGGATGACGGTGAAAACGACGCGCTGGGAAATGTCGGCCATGCTCGCTCCTCAGGCGTATGCAGCGCAATATTCGTCCCACAGCGCCTTCTTCGGGACGAGATCGAGGAAGCTCGGATCCGCTTCCGAGCCGACGAAGGTCTTCTCGACGGTGACGTCGACCGAGGCCGAGAAGAAGAGGATCTCGATCTCGACGGTGAGAGTCGCCTGGCCGAACAGGCGGGACGAGCGGACGTTGTCGTTGTCCGGGCTCTTCTCGATCAGCTCGTAGGTGAGGCCGAGATGGAAAGTGAGGCTCACCGAGATCAGCCCGAGCACCGAAAGGCGTCCGCCGAGCTCCACGAAGCCTTCGAACAGGACCATCTTCTGGGCGTAATGGAAGTAGAAGCCGCCTTTCACATAGACCGAGCCCGAGGCGACCCCGAGGTTGATCGCGATCTGGGCTCCGAAGTCGAGCTGTGCCTCGATCTCCTTGATTCCGTCCGTGCCGGCGACGATGGCGACGAAGCCGCCGCCGCCGAACATCGAGACGGTGAGGTTGAAGGTGTTCTGGCGCTCGGCGAAGTTGAAGCGCGCGGTCGGCGGCTTGCCGGTGAAGGGAAGGCTGAAGGCCGCTCCGAGCGAGATGTTCGACAGGGCCAGGATTCCGACCTGAACGGCCGGCAGGCCCAGAGTGTAGCCGGCGGTGATCCCGGCCGGGGTGACGTCGAGGTTGGGCGGATCCGAAAAGCCGTTGGCCGGTATGACCTCCCTGAGCTTGTTGATGAACTCGAGCGGCCCTCCGAAGGTCACTCCGGTATCGGGGTTGAGATCGACGTCGACGTCGGGCTTGGCGCCGGGACGCGTGAAGAAACGCAGCCGGTCGAAATGGATGACCAGCGCTCCGAAGAAGCTGATCCGGAAGTTGGTGAGGGTGCCGGTGACGCTGGTCTCGGGCGCGGCGCCGCCGAGCGGAGCGTCGATGACGCTGTCCAGAGCGAACACCGACGTATTGCCGCCGGCGCCCATGAACAGGCCGGTGATCTTCTCTCCCGGTTCGAGGTCCTGGACGAGGCTGAAGCGGGTCCGGATCCGGTCCGGCAGCTCGACGGTCGTGATCTTCGGCGTGGCGCCGGAATCGTCGAGGTCCAGCGGCCGAAGCAGGTCCTTGAGCGGGAAGAAGCCGAGCAGCTTGGCGTCGGGGAAGAAGTCGCTCGGCTCGAACCGGCCGCCGGCGAAGGTGGCGATGTCGCCGCTGGCGATCCCGTGCCGCGCCGACAGGCCGGTCGGAGTGAGGTCCGGCGTTGCGAGGCCGCCGACGGTGCTGCTCGGAGCGTCGGAGCCGAAGGCAACCTTCGATCCGCCGACGATCCGGGCGAACACCGCCGAGTCGGGATCGAGACCGTCTTCGAGATAGGGGTCGTGATAGGCGATCCGCTCGACCCGGGAGACTCCCGTCAGCCGTTCGAGCGCCGCGAGCTTGGCTTTCGACTCCCCGAAGCGCGGATATTGCTGGAGCGTGCGACCCGGAGCCGGTGAGAGCGCCGCGGTGGGATCGACGGCCCTGATCTCGGCCTCGACGAGCGGCACGTCGACGTCCTTCGCCTCGTCCGTCGCGGGGGCCATGCGGACGGTCTGGCCGGCGAGCGGGGCGATCCGGCGCTGGCTCGCCTTGCCGCCGCCATTCCAGTGGTTCCGGATGTGCGGAATGTCGGCGGCGGTGTTCTTCAGCTCCGAGATGAAGAGCAGCGGCATCTCGAAGGCGGTCTTGCGCCCGGCCGAGTCGATGCCGACGAGCGGGAATCGATAATCGACTCCGCCTCCGCGCGACGGCCAGAACGCCATCCGGAACCTGGCCGGATCGCTGTCGCCGGTGACGGGCCTGACGCGGTCGTCGGGATGCCCGCCCGGAGGGGCGAGATCGGGGGTCGCGCCTTCCAGCGCGCAGATGATCCGCTCGAAGGGGAGCGACCGGCCGTCATGGGGCTGGGGCTCCGCGCCGGGATAGGCGATCATCCGGTCGCGAACGATGATGAAGAAGCGCTGCCGGAGGACGGCGACTCGCTCGCCGGGCGAGCGCCACTGGAACTTGCGCTCCGTCACCTTCACCAGCGTCGCGCGGTGGCCGACCGGGAAGAGGAACCCCGAATATTCGACCCGGACATAATGGTCGCGGCCGATGGTGGAGCGGTGGGTCCAGGCGGAAAGGTCGACGCCCTGCGGCCGCGGGTCGAACTTGCGATGCGCCTCGAGATCGCCGCCGAGCGCCGTGAGCATGAGCCGGCGCACATAAGCGGCGCGAGGGGTGAAACGGGTCTTGCCGTCCTGCCGAAGCTCGTTGAAGCCGGCGGTGAGCTTCACCAGCATCTGCCGGTCGAGATGATCGAGCGGCTTGTTGAAAGTATCGACCGTTCCGTCCGGATAATCGGGCGACCAGATGAAGCGCAGCTTCTCGCCGTCCCAGCCGCCCGTCTCGCCGGGACGCCCGGGGCGATCGTCGACATGAACCTCGCCGCCTCGGACGGAGCGCGTGCCGAGGCGGCTGTGCCACAGCTCGGTGAGGCCGTGGTGGGTCACCGGCGCCAGAGCATGGGTGAAGCCGGCGCCGGGGAGCGGCGAGGCGATCAGCCGGTAGGGCATTTCCAGCGCGGTCTCGCGCTCCGTCGGCCGGTCGGGCCGGAGGAACTCGAGCAGGAGCTCCGGCGGAATCCTCACCATGACGAACGGGTCGTCGGCGCGACCGATCTCGGCGACGACGCGCCGGCTGGCCTCGGCGTGGACGTACATCGCCCTGAGCACCTCATCGACCGCGGCTTCCCCGGGGTCGCGGCGCTCGCCGGCGCGAAGGCGGCGGAGCCCGGTGTCGAGCTGGCGGCGGAACGTGGACGGCCTGGCTGGGCCCTCCGCCCGCGCCGCGGCGAGGCCCTCCCCCGCGAGCCGTTCGGCAAGAGCGTCGAGTGCGCCCTGAACCGGGCGCCCCAGGTCGCCGAGGGCGACCCGGGTCGCCTCCACCGTCCGGAGCAGGTCCCGCGACAGCGCTTCGAGCTGGAACCCACCGCTGAAGCGCACCCCCTCCGGATCGGGCTCCGCGCTTCCATCGAGGTGGAGCGGCCACTCGCGGCAGGCGCGAAGGAGCGCCTCGAGGCTCCAGTCGATCTGCGAAATGTCCGAGGGCATCCGGTAGACGAGCCGGCTCAGGCCGGCGGCGCGGATTCGGGATTGCGGCGCGGGCGCGACCAGGAGCGCCTTGGGAGGACGGGGAGGAGTCCCGGGACCGGGCTCGATTCCGTCGAGATTGTCGTCGGTCGCGAGATCGGCCTGATCGTTGGTGATCTCGGGGAAAGCCTCTTCCCCGAACGATTGCGGCTGGTGAGCGACGATGAGGAGGGCCGGCTCGCCGGAATTGGCCCGCGCCAGCCGGCCGCCGGAGCGCCGGAGATTGTCGAAGCGGAACTCCAGGACGAGCAGGTCCGCCGGGCGGATGACCGTGAGCGGGGGCATCGCCATTTCGAAACGGCGCCCGGCCTCGACGATGTGCGAAGCGGTTACGCGGCCGGCGGTGAGCCGGCTGCCCTTGATCCACTCGCGGAGCGACTGTCCGGCTTCGGGCATTCGAATTCTCCCGCCTGTTCGCGGTGCGACAGGGGAGGCTTCGTCGGGTCCGAACCTGGCGCGAAGCCGTCACGATTGAGGCCTTGAACAGAGGAGTCAAGACGTCGTCAGGGCGAAGACCGTCCAGCCTGCCCGCGCACTTTCCCAACTGCCTGATTTTACAACCGGACTTGCCGCCCGTGACTTGAGCCGGACTTGCGCGCTCGCAGCGTCGAACGCCGGCACTCCCGAACGTCGGCCGGCAGAAGGAAGCGTTGAGGGCGGCGCTGCCGCCCGCCAGAGCATGATCGGTTTTCACCGAACCGCTCATCCTGAGCAGGGACTGAGCGAAGGCGAAAGCCCGTATCGAAGGACCGTCCTTCGATACGCCGTTTCGACAAGCTCAACGGCTACTCAGGATGAGCGGGGCAGATCGGCCTGAAGCAATCATGCTTTAGAGGATTGAGAGATCAGGTTGAACCAGTGAACCCGTTCGCCCTGAGCGTGTCGAAGGGCCTTCCTTCCTGTTTCTCGAGGGAAAGGGAGAGGGCTTCGACAAGCTCAGCCCGAACGGCAATTGAGTGACCTCACCACCGAACGCTCTGAGGTTGCGGGCGCCGAATGTATCCGCCTCGTCATCCCGGGCTTGATCCGGCATCATCTTCCTGCCGGGAGGTGACCCGAGAAGGCCGATCCCGGATCAAGCCCGGGATGACGATCCCAGCTCAGCGCCCGTCGCTCTGGCGGTTGAGGACCACTTCGGAGACGATGCGGCGGCCGCCCGAGCGGGTCAGCTGCACGAACAGGTCGATCGTGCTCCTGGCATAATGGCGGATGTCCTCGCGGTTGAGCCGGGTCCCGGCCTGGAGCGCGAGCAGGACGATCTGCTCGATGGCGCCCGCCGCGCTGTCGGCGTGGACGGTCGTCATCGAGCCGGGGTGGCCGGAATTGACGGCGCGCAGGAAGGCGAAAGCCTCTTCCCCGCGCAGCTCGCCCAGGATGATCCGGTCGGGCCGCATGCGCAGCGACGCCGCGACCAGATCGTTGGCGGTGACCTCCGCCTCGCCGAGCGCGCTTCGGGCCGCGAGCAGTCCGACGACATTGTCGTGCCGGACCTGAAGCTCGGGCGTGTCCTCGATCAGGATCAGCCGCTCTTCCTCGGGAATTTCCCGGATGAGCGCGTTCAGGAAAGTGGTCTTGCCGGTCGAGGTGCCGCCCGAGACGAGGATGTTGCGGCGGCCGCGGACCGCGGCGGCGAGCATTCCGCCGATGTCGCCCGCCGCCAGCTGCGCGGCCAGCGCGTCGTCGCTGTCCGACCGTTCGAGGCCTTCGCGGCCGCGGGTCTTCGCGAAGGCGCCCGAGGCGACATAGTCGGACAGGGCGAGGTCCGCGGCGACATGCTTGCGGATCGCCAGCGCCAGCGCCCCGCGCGTCGCCGGCGGAGCGACGACCTGCACCCGCGCCCCGTCGGGAAGGGTGGCGGAGAGCAGGGGATGCTCGCGGCTGATGCCCTGATGCGAGATCGAGGCGATCTGCCGGGCGAGACGGTCCAGCGTGACCTCGTCGAGCGTGGGCGCGTCGTGGCGCTCGATCGCTCCGCCGATCGTCTCGATCCACAATTCGCCGGGACCGTTGACATAGATGTCGGTGACGTCGGGGCGGGCGAGCATCCCGGTCAGCGGCGCCAGGAAGGAGCGGAGATAGACTCCCTGGCCGGCCCTGTCCTCGGCGAGAGCGAGGCTCACCGCCGGCTCCCGGCGGTGCCGAAATCGAGGTCGCGCGCGACGAAAACGCTGATGCTGGTGCCGGCGGGCACCGTCAGGGTCGGGACGATCCGGCTGGACTGGAGGCTCTGTCCCAGATTTTGGGTGGAGCCGGGCAGGGCGACGACGACCCCGCTGCCCGCCACCCTCCGGCTCGCCACATTGGCTCCGATGTCGAGCGCGGTCTGCAGGATCGCGCCGGTGAAACGCTCGAAGAAATGGCTGTTATATTTGCCCCGGACGCCGCCGCGGCCGAGCGTGTCCGCCGACGGCGAGCCGATCGCCATGGTCACTCCGTCGGGGCGGATCAGGCGAGTCCAGTTGATCAGCGCCCGTTTCTGGCCCGGCTGGATGTCCGACCGGTATTCGCCGGTGAGCCGGCTGCCGCGAGGAATGAGCACCTTGCTGCCGTCGAAGCCGCGGACGTCGCGCGAAACGACCGCCCGGGCGAAGCCCGGCCGCCGCGAGTCGAACGCCGTCTCCAGCACCGCCGGGATCAGCGTGCTCTGAGCGACGGTGTTCGAGCGGTTGGCGAAGATCCCGGCGCGGACCCGGCCGACGGACTGCTCCCCGGCGAAGGCGTCCGACAGGCTGGTCTGGCCGCCCGGGCCGCCGGGCCCGCCGCCGGCGGGGCCCGGCCCCGCCGCCTGGGGCGCGGCCGAATTGTCGAGCACGAGGGTCGGGCCGCTGGCCTGGCGCGGCGGCCCCGGCGGCGGCGCGCCCGGCTCATATTCCTGGACGATGGTCGGCTGAGGGGGCGGCACGTAGGGAGCCGGCTGAGGATAATATTGGGGCGGCGGGATGCGGATGGGCGGCTGCTGGATCGTCACGGCGGGGGCGGGCGCCGGCGCCGGCGCCAGCGCCACCGCGGGCGGCGGCGCCGTCGGCGGGATGTAGAGCGGCGGGGGAGGCGCGACGGCGGAGCCGGCGATTTCGCTGCTCCTGGCCCTCACCGCCGGCTCCGCCTGCGAGCGGCGCCTGGAATCGAGGATCATGAACAGGACGATCGCGGCCCCGATCATCAGCGCGACGAAAACGATAGCCGGGGGGCCGGATCGCGGCGGCGCAACGATCGGGCGGACGGTCTCCTCGGCCCCGGCCGGGTC